>VTLG01003951.1_pt1 | contig 92641 bp, 140 predicted proteins | sample 4694571 | NCBI WGS metagenome assembly VTLG01 (sample SAMN12604809, study PRJNA352737) | marine metagenome | biome: ENVO:00000447; feature: ENVO:00000209|ENVO:00000569|ENVO:01000036; material: ENVO:00002151; isolation source: viral sequences binned using virsorter ...
GAGTAAACTGCCATTTATTCTCTATACCTTCTTATTTATATCTTTTAGTTCTTCAATTTCAGCTTTTAAGTCTTTAATTGCTTCAATTAATAATGGAACTATTTTTTCATATTTAACTGCTTTATAGCCGTCTTCTCTTGTTTGCACTAATTCTGGAGCAACCTCTTCTACTTCTTGAGCTACAACTCCAATATCATGACCTTCATAAACGTCTTGTTTATCATTCCAATCAAACTCATATCCAGTTAACTTACTTACTTTTTCTAATGAATTACTAAGTGGTGTAAGATTATCTTTTAATCTTTTATCTGATGAGAAGAAAGCTACAACATCTCCTGTTGACCTTACTAATCCAAATTGTACTGTAGAAGTAGTATCTGTAGCTTGGTTTGATGTAAATGTAGTAAATCCAGCTCCATTTGTTAATTGGTTATTATTAGTTGGTATTGTTGGTTTACCAGTTAAATCAGCATAAGCTCCGGAGAATGATGATGTACCAGCTCCAATATCACTTCTTATCTGTGCTGCTGTTCTATTTAATGAACCATCACTTAAGATTGCAGGAGTACCAGTATCATTGACTGTAGCTGCTCCTATCAATGAAATAATTTCAGCTGCACTTATACCAGAATTTAATGATGGTGATGAACCATTACTTAAAATTGCTGGTGTACCAGTATCATCTACTGATGAAGTATTACCTGTAGTAATATTTGTAATTCTTCCATAAGCATCAACGGTAATTTGGTCAATTTTAGTACCATCAGCTGTTGAGCCATAAGTACCTGCGCCTATTCCACCAGTTTCTGCATTAATTGTAATTGTTTCATTACTAGATTGGTCAGTTGTAAAGTTTCCTCCACCAGTTAAATTTGTACCAGCAGTAATTGTTATAGTAGCATTATTTGGATTTGTAGTATTTGTAGCTCCATCAGCAACATTTAAAAATTGTCTTACTGCTGCAGGTTGAGCATATCTTATAAATCCATCATTACCAGATTCTCCAAATAATTTAGTAATGCTTCCAGATGATATATTGTTTGCATCATCTGTTTTAAATAAATCAGCAACTATATCTCCATTAGCAGTTCTTTGTACTATAGTACTATTACTTGATGCTGCATCTGAATTTAATGTTATAGTACGTGTGACTCCACTTGTTTGGTTAGCACTAAAAGTACCGCCTCCACTTAAACCATTACCTGCAGTTGCAATTGTTAATATACCATCACCTAAACTAAATCCAGCTGATGTGACTGATTGAACATGACCAAAAGTATCAAAAGTCATATCTTGTATGAAATTAGTACCACTATTATCTACATCACTAACATCAGATGTATCTGCGTGATTAAATGTAATAACATTATTTGTAGCACTATAAGTTGCATCAATAGCTGTTCCACCTACAAATGATACATTTTCATTTTCTGCTATATTACCTCTATCTTGTCCAGCAACTGTTAAATTCCAACCTGAATATGTATCAACGGAAACTGTACCTGCTTGTGTTAAACGTCCTTGAGCATCTACAGTAAATGTTGGAATAGCAGTACCACTACCATAACTTCCTGCTGTGACTGATGTGTCATCTAATTTAATTGATACTTTATCTGCTGAACCAGTAGTTGTCAAACCAGTTCCACCTTCAAAATCTATAGTATCATTATTTGCACTAGCAACTACATTTGAACCAGCATCAGTAGTAAATGTTTTATAGAATAATTGAGATGAACCTTTATCTGTATTTGTATATGTGACAGTAAAAGTATTACCACTTAAACCTGTGACTGCTTCTGATAAACCTGAACCAGCTGCAAATACTAAATCTTTGCCACTTCCAAAATCTGTGTTTTCAACTTTAGCTGTTCCTAATGTAGCTTCTGATAATACTAATGAACCATCTGCTTCCCATTGGTCTGTAGCAAAGTTATATACTAATGAATGAGTACCTGTGACATTTGATGCTGCTCCACTTGGTACACTTGTACCAGTGAACAATCTTGTTTCAATACCAAATCCACCAGTATCTGGTTCTGAGCCGGCAGTACCAGTAAGTATTAAAGTATCTTCTACTTCTAATGTAGAAGTATTTAATATTGTCTGTGTACCATTAATTGTTAAATTACCTGTGACTGTTAAATTACCACCAACTGTAGCATTATTGTTAACTGCTAAATTACCATCACCTGGGTCTGTACCAGTTGAACCAACTCTTATTGCTTCACCTTGTATATAATCACTAGCAATAACGTCTCCAGTTACGCTTACACCAGCTGCTGAAGTAGCTATTTTTGCAGAACCACTATGGAATAATGTTGTAGCACCACCCGGCGTAAATGTTGCCATTGTACTACTACCAGCTAAATTTCTAAGATGAACAGTATTATCTGATTCTACAAATAAGCTTCCTGTTCCTACTTCTCTTATAAAACTATTATTACCATTATGGAATATACTTAAATCACCACCTGTACCAAGTAAAACTTTTTCATTATCTCCTAAAGCTAATTGATTTGCTGTTAAAGCAAATGATGTATTACCTAAATTAGTAATTGTTCCTTGACCTAAATTACCTGATGACCTAAATGTACCTGAAGTAAATGTAAGTGTTGGGTCATTAACATCAAAATCGAAGTTTTGAGCTGATGAATCCCAGACTACACTTATACCATTTTCATCATTACTTGTAATTAAATCTTCAGCATTATAGAAAGTTACGATATCTGCAGTATTTTCAGAACCGTTATCGGCCATTCCTTTTAATCTCCATGCTCTTTTTGCATTAGAGGCTACTTGTGTTTCATCCCATTGTAATTCAACATCATGATTAGTCATTGAACCTGATGGAGTGATATGGTCTCTATCAACTCTTAATCCCATTGGTGCTGATGTTAAATTACCATCTAATTGTAAGAAAGCTGTACCAAAACTAGATACAGAACCTGCACCACCTTCTGAAAGTAATAATGTACCATCTGATAAATCAAGAACTTTTCCACTTCCTAATTTAACATCAGAAGCAATTGTTTGTTCTGAACCTGAAGTTAATTTTAATCTTGCGTCAACATCAGTATGTAATTCTGCAATTGCAGTACTTACTGTAGATGCTGATGTACCAAATGCTGCAGCTGAAATTGTACCAAGTTTGGTATTAATTGTAGCTATATCTGTATCGTTAGAATTTATTTCTCCATGTAATTCATTAATGGCACCAGCATGAGTAGTAGCACTTGTATCTAATGAAGCACTTCCTAATTCTGTATGTAATTGTACTAAAGCTCCTGTAATAGTATTATTACCTGATGCAATACTATTAATATTTGCATTACCTAATTGAGTTTCATGTTCAGCTATAGCAGCACTTACTGTTGAAGCAGTTGTACCCATTGCACCGGATGTAATTGTTCCAAGTTCAGCGTCTAATGTATCGATATCTTGTGTTATACTTCCAGCACCAACAGTTGTTGTATAATCTGAAGTGGCACCTCTTATACCAGTTTCTAATTCATTAATAGCTGCTACAATATTACCTGCATCAGTGCCTAATGTATAATCACTTCCACTTCCTCTTATTGCTGTTTCTAACTCGTTAATAGCTCCAACAGCTGTAGTTGTATGGTCAGTACCTAAAGAAGTATGAGCACCTAATTCAGCTCTTACCTCTTCAATAGCATCTTGAAATCCTGTAGCTGATAATCCAGTAAATGATGCATTTCCTGTTCCAAATAAATCTGTTTCATGTTCGTTTACAGCAAGTGTTAATACTTTAGAACCGGTTGATAAGTTTTCTACAATACCTACATCATCTTGTAATTCATTGACAGCATCTACTAAACTTGTTGAATCAATAATAATAACATCATTAGCACTTGCACCTGTTATTAATTCAATTAAAGTTCCATGTGCTATATCAACATCAGCTTTTGATGATATATTACCAGCAACAACTCTTTTTTCTGCATCAGTATGTGGAATACCTAAATTTTGACCTGTGTTTAATGTTCCAGTAAATGATTTAAATCTTAGTGTTGTAGAATCTGCTGATAAAAGAGTACCTGAGAATCCACCTGATTGAGTTAACACAGCATTTTCTACAAATTCAGATGGAATTGTAGGTGAACCAGTCAATGTGACTTTTAAACTATAATTAGGAACTTTAAAATTAGCAGAAGCTAAACCTTGTACTAAAGCTGTTCCTTGTTTCGTTACTCTTACTGCTCCAACTCTATATGCTTCAGCAACACCAGTTGTTTTATCAATAGTTTGTTCAGGTAAAACTTCAAACCTTCCACTAAGTTCAAAAAACTTTTGACCCGCAGTTGCTGTAAATGATTCTTTTTTATCTGCTATATTAGTGTGTATAAGATTATCATCACCTACGTTTCTTATTGAAAGTTCATTAGACTTTTGTCTGAACTCTTCTAAAGTATTTGATTTTAATATTCTTACTTCGTCTCTTATTGCCATTATTTACTACCTAATTTCTTAATAATTTTTTTAAGTTCTTCTATATCAGCTCTCATTTTATCAAGCTCATCCTCTTTTTCTTGAAGTATTTGCTTTTGATTTCTTCTATTTAAAAAAGCATTACTATTTGTATTTATAACTGCATTCGTAACTGTATCTTTTTCGTATCCAGGTAATTCTTCTACTTTTTTCTTTCTTGGCATAATCTATCCTATGTTGCGCAAATTGCTCTAAAGTCTCTTATCTTCGGTACTTTTGAAGTTGATGTTGAACGTAATACTATTTTAAATTGTATAGTACCAAAACTACCAATAGCTGGAGTCAAAGCTCCTAAAACAGCTTCAGATATATCATATTTTACTTCTGAAAATCCGCTTTCATTTACAGGTATTGTTGCTTCTGGACTAGCTTGAATAAATGCTTTATCATTTAAGTCGGCTGTATCACCGCCTTCTAATACTCTATAATATAAATCTACATTTGAAGATGCTGGTCTATTGACATTTAAAAATACTGTAGCTGAATCTGCTTCTTCATTTAATTCTACTTTTTTAGTTATATACCTACATAATTCTGCACCACCTCTTGCTGTAGTTTCAGAACCACCACTTGAACTTATTATATTTTGTATTGTATGTACTGATGTTCTATTCATATCGATAACAGGAGATAATCCTTCATCAGTTGTACTTAATACACATCTTAATTCAAATGATTTTGCACCAGCTAAACTAGTAGTTTCATTAATAGCTGAAGCAATAACTCTAGGTGATACAAATGCTAAGTTTTTATTTGGCAATATTTCAAACTCGTTTATATTACCATAAGCAGTTTCTGAACCACTTATACTTTTATTTGTTTTTGTTTTGACATGGAATCTAATAGATGTTCCGGGTACTTGCAAGTTTTGAATAACTGGGTACATTACATCCATGTGTCTATTTTCTGTAGCTTTTACTCCACTTCCACCACCTGCACCGGTAGCTGTAGCATTTGTTGTAGCAACAGTTATTGTATATGTATTATGAGTTATATTAGCTATTGTATGTGTCACAGGTGTAGCTGTAGTTCCTATTTCACCAGCTGGTATACCATTAACGGCTGAATCAACTCCAGAAATAACAACTTTAGAACCTGCACCATACATACCATGATTTGGATGTGTGACTGTAATTACTTTAGAACCACTAGTAGTTGTTAATGGATTTCCACCTAATCTTTTTGGTGGTAAAACATCATTTACTAAAGTTAAAGTTTTAGATGATGTACTAAATGTACATCTATTTAATTTAAATTTTAAATCCTTAGATTGTTCTGGAGTCCATGTTGATGCATTTTGAGAACTAAAGAATACACCACCATAAGGTTGTTTTGTTATTCTTTCATCTGTATTAGTTAAATCGAATTTACCCATTTCTGCTACAGCAACTTCATAATTATCACATTGTGAAGTAATTACTATTGCATACTCAGTATCTTGTGATAAAAACACTGGATAATCAAATGCAAAGTTAGTTGCAGTTGAAGCATCATTTGAAATATTAACATTATCTGGATATAAAATCTTATCTGCACCAGGCACTATTCTTTGTGTAGGTGTACCATTTCTTGTAGTTCTTATTGTGACTCTTACTGGTATTGCATTATCTTTTTTCTTAAAGAATAAGTCAACTGATTTTGCAAACATACCGCCTTCTCTATCAATGAGTATAGTTTCTGCTAATGGGTCAACCCATGTAGTTGTTTCAGAAACATTTGTATCAACAATTGTTCTATCTTCATTTAATTCTGTAGTGACTAATCTTGGTACCTTTGTTGATGTAATAGTTTCTTCTACAGATTCTAATAATCCTTGAGCATGATATTGAGCTTCTGCATAAGTTGTTTCGTTATCTTTATTATTAGTTGAATCATCTGATAGTCTAAATTCTCTTACACCAGTAGGAAACTTAAATGCTGCATTTCTTGGTATAATAAATGAACCTTCAACTATTCCAGCATCATTAGTGGTTAAAGCGCCTGGAGTAATTTCTGCACTAGTTTCGTCTAATCCTTCAAATGTAATTACATTACTACTATCTGAAAACTCTACAAAAGATTCTTCTTGTACATAATTAGCTACAGATTGTCCATCAAAAAATGCAAATACTGTAGTATTAGGTTTCATTAACTGTGCTTTAAAATGTATTTTTCTAGAACGTATAAATGGTACAAAATTAACTTCAACAACTCTTGTTCCATCGCTTCTTGTGACTGTATCAAATGCTAAATCTGTTCTTAAACCAGACCTGGATTGATTTTCTGTAGTTGTAATAGTGGTAGTAGTTGTGACATTTCCTCTACCTCTTCTTCCTCTTCCTGGTCCTATAATTATTGGGTCAAATAAACCTTCAGCAAAATCTAAATCAAAAAATTCATCAAATGCACCGCCACCAGCTGTTTGGCTATCAACTTCTACACCTGTCCAGTTTGTTTCCCATTCATTCCATACTGTACCAAGTATTCCAGCTTCTTCAACCATTTGAGCAAATTGTTCATAAGCTTGAGAATCATCAATAATTATAGATGGTCTTACATCAGTTTCTTTCCATTCATCTGAATCGGGAGATAAATCCATCATCCCTCCCCAACTAAATACATTGTATGGGTTTACATTTGAAAAGAATGATGAGTATGGTTGGTCAACATAATTTGTTTCTGTAAATGGTAATGTGACTAGTGAAGAATTTTTTGTAGCAAATGCATTTGAACCATTGCCATTTGCTTCACCAGCTTTTCTAATAAGATTTACATTTCTTTCATCAAACTTAGGTCTTAAAATACCGAGCTTTTTATCGATAGCAGCTGTATAATCTGGATTAGAAGTGTCACCAACATTATGGCCTCTAAATCCGTCTACAATAAATCCATTTTTAAATCTTGAATTACCAGATGTATCAAATAGTTCGGTATCAGCTGCACTTTGTTCCAGTAATGATAATGATGTATAATATTCAAGATTTTTTAATCTTTTATCTAAATCACCGATATCTTTCATTGTATATCTTTTATTATCTACCAATTTTGGTTTTACATCATCTAAAGTATATACAAAAGGATTTAAATGCAAATTATATATTGCCATTGAATCTTCTGGAGTTTTTGGAGCTTTAGGTGTTAAACTTGGTACACCTAATTCAGTTTTAAACTCGCCTTTTCTTGTTATATAAACTTTATCTATTCTTGGCATGTAATGCTCTACTTGAGCAATTAATGCATGATTTGGTTTTGGCGGTTGTGGAGTAAATGAAAATCCAGCTCCACCACCATCAGCTCTTGTTGGTCTAAAATCTATACAATCTAATAAATTTACTTGACCTTTATTACTATTGAATAATATCTTTTCATTTCTATCAGCTTCTGGATATGAATCAACAGAAAAATAATCTCCTGTTGTATGTAGATAATAATCAAACCTTACTGTTATATTTCCAGATGGAGTAGTAGCTCCTGGTTTTAATATCACTCTACCATTTTCATAAACATTATCTCTTTGTCCATTATCTAATGTAAAGTCTTTAGTTATATCAACTGAATTAGCATCTAAAACTGCAACTATTCTTATAACATCTGATTTTCCTAAACCTAACACACCACTTGATAAAGCACCAGTGACTGATGTTCCGGAATCACTATTTGCAAATGTTTTTCTTTCTTTTGTTCTGGCAACAGCATTTTTTTGTACATCAGCCATAACTTTCATTCTAGTTGAACCATTAGGAGCAACTCCACTTATATCTGTAAATGTTAATGATGTTGCACCATCACTACCAGTAAATGTTGGAGTTGTATCAATTACACCAGTACCTAAAGAAGCTACAATACTAGAGGTATTTACAAATGTTGCATTAGATACTGAAATTGCATCTGAATTTAAATCAAATAGTTCTTTAGTAATATATACAGTGTCTGTTTCTGTTTCACTTGTCATTAAAGTTTTAACAGCTGTTTGAGGTAATTTAAACACTAAGCCATTATTACCTGTTTCAAATAAATTACCTGCACTAGCTAAATTACCAATAAAGTTTTGAGTATCGCCAGTTTGATTTACAGATAAAACATCACTAAAAGATTTTGCATTATTTGTTATATTGATATCAAATAAAAATAACCTTAGTTGTGTACCAACTTTTTCTAATGCTCTTGCTCTTGCGGTTCCTATTACATTACCACCTTGATTAGTTGCATCATGTAAATTTAATGTAGCAAACCCGTTAACATCTGGCATACCTTTAACAGAAGATTCTGTTAATAATACATAGTTTCCAACTTGTATTGAAGTTGTTGAAACATTAACTGTATTAGTAGAACTTGCACCTCTTGGTTTTTCTACTATTAGTTGTTTTGGAGTACCATTTGCAACTCTAAATCCTTGTACATAAGCTACTGATGGGTCAATATTTACAACAAATCTATTATCACCAAATGTTGTAGCAGCTGAAGTACTTAATGATTCTTCTGTTTCAATTTCACTTACTGTTTTAAATCCAAAATTGGTACTAGTTTTTAAATATTCTTTAAAGCTTATTACAAATGGGTCAACTGCATAATTACCAGATTCTTCAAATGTTCTTCTTGCTAATCTTTCTGTTAATTCTGTTTCTGTATTTTTATCTGTTTTATCAACAGCAACTTTACCATTTTCTACTCTTACAAGAGTAATATATTTTTTCTCTACTCTTGAACCTAAAGCTAAAGGTTCTTTTACAAGTGTTGTACTTATTTGATATCTATTAGCTCCAGGTGCTGCAGTATTTGGAACACCTTGTGCATTATCAAGTAATGTTGTATCATCGCTTGAAGTAATTTCTGATTCTGTGACTTTTAAACCTACAATATAATTAGGTGTGTTTGTATATTTATCTAGTAATAAAGAACCTGCAGGTACAAATACAAAAGTACCAGATATAAAATATACACCTTCTTCAATATTAATAGATGAACCAAATCCAGTTGCACTTGAAGAAGCAACTGTTGCAGATTTACCAGCACTATTACTAATTGTTTCACCATTACTAAATACTTTACTAGTACCAGTAAAAGTTAATACAGTTGCATCTGCTATTGTTTGATTACTTGATAATGTAAGTGTAGTACCACTAATTGCAGAAACTGTCACTGTACCACTTATACCAGTTCCTGTGACAGTTTGTCCAACTTTAATTAAAGCATTTGCTGCTGCTAAAGTGACTGAAGTACTATTACTTACGGCACCACTTACTGTTGAATTAGTACCAGCACTTATATATTGTACGTAAAGTGTATCAGGGTCTGAACCAACTTGAGCAACTGCTTGTTGGACAACCGCACTTATACCAGTAGTTCCACCTGTAATTGTTGTACCTTCAAATTCACTTAATGCATCAGTTGTGCCTGATAATTTTACAAAATCATATTCAACATTAAGTGTAGCTTTACCATTAACAACTCTTGAACCATCTTTAAATGCAAATTGACCATATCTATCAATTTGAGCTTGTAATGCTGTTTGTAATTGAGTTAATTCTCTTGCTTGGACTGAATGTCCAGGTCTAAAAAGTATACGATGATAATTTTTAGTTTCGTCAAAGTCATCGTAATACGGTGGAATGGGATAATTTTTTACTACTGTTGTTGCCATATTTATTTCCTAATAATATATTAGAATTCTATAATTACTTTTATATCTTCAATTTGTGAATCTGTTCTATTGATTGGATTCCTATTTTCTAAAAATAGTATATCACCACTTTGTCTATCTACTTCTGCAGCTACTACGGCATTAGAACTTTCTAATGCTCCTGCTGTATTTGAAGTTTGTCCTGTGACTGTTTCTCCATTTGAAAAAGACTTATAACCGGTTTTAGAATTCTGATGGTATCTTATTAATCCATTAGTTGAATCAATTTCTACTACATAAGCTTGAGCTCCTGATGTACCACCTACTAATAATTCATCAACGGTGTAATTAGTCACAGTTACGCCTGATGCAAAGTCTAAAGCTTTAGTAGCTTTTAAAGTATCAGCTGTTGCTAATAATCCAGCTAATGGAGTTGCATCATGAACTCTTGGTTCATTAATTAAAACGATTTGTCTAAAATCATTACCTGTTGTTAAATCACCGCCATCATTACCGTCTAATTTTGTATTAAGTGAAACAAAAAATCCGCCTAATTCTGCTACTGGGTCAACGCCATGTCCAGCTTTAGGAGCAATAACTGCTCTTGCAGCAGCATCAGCACCACCGCCACCTGAGAATGTTATATCAGCTACTCTATAATCTGTACCTTTATTAGCTATAGCAATTGATGCTACTGTTTGGTTTGAACCACTTCCTGCCATAGTGACAGTTAAATTACTACCACCATCAGCTCCTGTCCCATCACCTGTAAGAACAGCTGAAGGAGTTGAACTATATCCTGAACCAGCTGCCGTCACTTCAATTCTTTCTATACCAGCAGCTGTTGATGAATCTCTTGAAGCTTTTTGGTTTAAATATTGAGCATAATCAGCTTCAGATAAAACAGCTTCTGCAGCCGCATTATTAGCATATGCAAAAGTTAATAAACCTGATACTGACCCACTTGGTGCACCACTTAATGTTAATACTGAGCCATTAATTGCTGAAACAGTTTTTCCGGAACCCACATTAGTTCCACTAACTGTCATACCTACATGTATTTCATCTACAGTTTCTGTTAATACTATAGTTGCTGTTGTTGAAGCAACTGCAACTGTAGCTGTAGCTCCTAATGACACAGTTTTAACTGGCATATAACTATTTGTTAAGAATTTTTCAGCATCTGCAACAGATATTGTATACATATATTTCCATGTATATCCGTCAGATTCTGTTGTTGGGTCTGTTAATGTTTGAGTTGGTTGTATACTTGAAGTACCACCACCTTTTTTAATACACTTATAAACTTTAAATTCAGATGTTACGATATAAAATGCCTTATCAAAAATATCTGGGTCATCTGAATCCCATGCTACATATTCACGGCCTGATTGCCAAGTATGTCTTGGTACTACATGAGCTATATCACCTGCTATGATTTTTTTCAATCCTATTAAGCTAGCTCTTGCTTCACCTAAATCATCCAATCTATCATTGGGAGTAAATGGTGTTGTGTCAGTAGTATCTGAAGTAGTCAAAGACCATACGTCTGACTTACCTATACCTACATAAACATTTGAGCCTGATATTTGCTCTTTAAAGTGTTTTGCGTTTAAAGTTCTAAAATTTGATGTTATAATTGCTGGCATTTTCCTGTCCTAATTATTCAATATGTACAAATGTACTTGTGTTATTATTATTTATATCACTTGAGTCGATAGTTTGTAATGTTTTGCTACCTAATGACTCAATTGTTCTATTAGTATTATAAAGCCTCGGTGTTGTAAAAAAATTATCCGTGCCTTTCCTTTGTATGTAATTATTATTTATTATAGTTCTAAAATTGTCAAAATTAAATCCATTAAGTCGATTTGTCATGACATGATTTAAACTTAAATCTAGTATATATTGACTATTTGCTCTTAATTCATTATTAGCACCACTTCCAATAGATATGGTTGGGTCATCTACATATCCATTACCTGCATTTGTAATACCACCATTTGCAACAGTTAAAACTGTATTTACTATTTCTCCTGCTTGTTCATGACCATCTGGATGTATACTAAAAGCTGCCGTTGCAGTAACGTTTGAGCTTAATAAATTACCATCAGCATCTCTTGATTGAGGTTCCGGAAATACTATTGTTGGTGCTGTTTTATATATTTTGTTTGCTTTACCGACTAAAGTTATTTCAGCTATTTTACTTGCATTTGCATTAGCAGCAACACTACCAAATAAGTTAGACCAATTTGAACCTTCACTATTAATTGTTATATTATCTCTATCTAATCTACCATTCGAATCAATTCCTATTGATACATTAGGTGCCACACCCGATAAACCACTTACTGGTACTCCACTAAATGTAATTGCTGGCGCACTTGCATATCCAAATCCTGGTTCTACAACTTCAATACTTTTTAAAGCACCGTCTAATACAGTTGCAGTTGCAGTTGCTGTCACTCCAGTAAACGAATGATTTGTACCGGTACCAACACCTGTGATGTCTATAACTGATGAACCAGTCATTGATTTTAATTTTACTTTATTATTTGCGGATGTATGTATTTTATATTGTTGACCACTTACTAAACCATTGATTGCACCACTTGGTCCAGAATATGTCACTATAGCATCTACTGGTAAAGCAGCTTGTTGAGCACTTGTTAACTTAATAGTATTATCAGTTAAATTTACAATACCGGTTCCTGATACTTCATCATCACTACCATCAAATGTTATAGGTGCGGGAGCAGCAAAAGTAATTACTGGTATACCATAATCTCTACCACCATTTACTATAGTTGTACTAGATACACTACCATTCGTTAATGCCGCAGTAATAGTAGCCTTTGTATGACCTGATGCTCCGGCGCTATCTGATGTAGTAATTTTATTATTTGCAGTTGTAGGTGCTGTTAAATATCCACTACCAGCATTTGTTATAGTTATAGCATTTATTATACCATTCTTTAATGTTAATGATACAGTACCAGATTTATGTATTTTAGCTTGTGTTTGTGGTAAAAATGTTGATACAAACATTTCAATAAGTACTGGTATATCTTCAGGTCCTACAATACCTGGTTGTCTGGTTGGAATAGCTGATAAAACTTTTCTAATATTTAGTGGCAGACCATCATTTCTTATTTGGTCTAAATCTAATTCATCTTCACCTAATACAGCTTTTGTTAATTGTAAGAATATTAAAATTTCCGCAAAATAAATAAATCCAGCTGGATGTACTAATCTATCAAATGAAAGTTCCCAGTCAGAAATATTTTTACCAGTTTTAATTAAATAAGAAAACTTTTGAAACTTTAAACTATCATGTATTTTTATACTGTCTGATAAAAATCCTTTATTATCTAAGTACTGGCCGCCTCTAGATAATGATGGATTAATATCCCAATTACCTGATGAAGGTACTAACACTTTATCAAATGGAAACTCAACTTCGGCAAAGTCATCAAATAATATTTTAAAGAATATTTCTATAGAATCTGATGAGCCTCTTAATCTGTAAAAATCTATTATTTGTTTATATAAGATTCTTTTATTTACTGTAATTCCTCTTGGTACAGTAGCAGCTATTTCTTTTTGCATTAATTCTAAATAACCATCTTCATTAGTATCAATATCCATAGCAGATTCAATAGTGTTCATTACATATGATGGACCAGGCCCAACCCAATTTTTTTGTATTGTAGTTAATCTAGCTGTATGATTATTAAAAGAATCTAATCCATTGACAGTAAATGTTTTACCTATTTCTGATGTTGATGTTGCAAGTGTACCTGGTAATTCATTACCATTTGTTATAGCAACATTAATTGCAGTTAAAGTTATATTAGTTGTAGTTCCTGTAGGACTTGTTAATATAAGAGTTGAACTTCCTCCAGTCTCATCAGTAAAAAATTTATTATTTTCATTATTTGGGTCGGGTATTCTAAATTGTGCTAATCCATTTTGCACTACATCTGTAAATGTATTAGTTTCTTGAAATATAAACTCATCCATGTTCATGAATGTATAATAAGCTTGTAAAAACTTATCTAACTTTTCTTTATTTTCTAATATTTCTGCAGGTACTAATTGGTCTAAACGAATATCTTCTTTTGTATCAGACAAAGTACCTTGTTCTACTTCAATAGCACCCGGTGTTAATGTTTTTTTATAACCCATTATTTAAATCTTGATGTTGTTCTATAATTAATTGAGCCTGCAGAACCTGAGGTTGCAATAGTATCTATTTCTGGAGTTATTATAACAAAACTATTATCAATAGAAATTAATTGGTCTCTTCTAGGCGCTAAGTCTAATGAATCAGGCAATAAAGTTAATTTAATAGCTGCAGTAGTATCAGGTCTAAAACTTCTTAAAGTAATTTTACCATTTTCTAAATCTATTTCTCCAGCATCAGCTATTGTAATAATATTAATATTATTTACAACTTTATAAACAAACACTCTTCTTTTAGTAGAACCTGCAATTGGTTCATCACCAAAGAAATGAGTAATACCATTAATTAAAAATCCTGATGAGTTAAGTACAAACCTACTTGATTCTCCTGATTGAAAAAATGGAGATGAAAAAGTTAAATTAAAACTATTATCAGCTGTAGTTATTGGTGTAATATTTTGAAACATTCTTGGACGGACTATAGTGTTAAGTATTGATGGGTCACTATTATCTATTGCTCTTGTTAATTGTGAGTGTCTAAACACACCGTCGAATTTATTTAAATTGTTAAGGTTATAATCTGTTATTGTATCTCTTACAACTGATTGTAATTCAACGGAACTTCTATCAGTTAAATTAGGATTATATTTAAAGTTTACATCTAATTCTAAATGAGTAAAATTGGGGTCAACAATTTCTGGTGTTATTGAAACAACATTTTTACCTTTTAATATTGTACCTATAATTTCAGTTTTTTCAGCTTCTGTTAAAGTATCGGCTAATAAAGGTTTGATTGATATATAAACTCTACCAAAATCTGGTGGGTCATTGTCTTCACCACCCCATGTTGATATTGAATCTATATTTGAAAATTCCTTTTTAATAATTGATGCGTAATCATCTGATGTGACAGCTCTATTTTGAGCTATAAAAGTAAGTGGTGCATTAAATCTTATAGATTCCATAGTTTCTTTTTCATTACCACCACTGGCTGCAGTATCTAAAGTGACGGTTATATTAGAAAATCCTCCAATAGAATCTACCATTGTAAAAACATTTGCACCATTACTTTCTTCACCTTGTGTAATGACATAATCAATAGTGACAATATTATTATTTACTGGTTTAAACCCAGTGACACCATCACCAAAAAATATTTCATAAAAGCCATTTGCATTTTCTTGTAAAAAATAAACCTTTGATGTAGAATCTACTCCTCTTAATGTTTCAAATTTTGTATATATGTCAAATGATGTTGATTGCGCATTTGATTGTACACGTACACGTAAGGTACTTGAATCAGCATTTTTATCATTGAGTTGAAATTTCTGATTTTCTATATCATTATCAACTCTATATTTTAATTCTCTTACAGTACCTTCAGCAATAGATACATCATTAAATGTAAATGCATTACCTACTAAACTTGCTTGTTGAGTTTCTAATACAACAAATTGAAACTCTTCTCCACTTACTACAGTATTTAATTTAGTACCTCTAGTTAATTCTAATACAGTAGGTATAGTACCAGTTTCGCTTGAAACATCTACTACAATATCAACTTTAGCTCTTGGTGATAAAACAGACCTAGGAGTATAACCTAGTAATTTTGCTCTTGTGACTACATTACCTCTTATTTGAGCTGAATCTAAAAATGCTTCATTTAGAGAATAATGAGCATTTAAAGCATTATAATGAGTATTATAAGCTAATACATCTAATAACACATTAAGACCTGAACCTTCAAAGTCGTAATCATTAAATTCTGTTTGTTGCTTTAAAAAGTTTTTGAGATTATTTTTTATATCATCAAAATCTAATTCCGTTACGTTTAAATTTGTTGCCATTTTATCTTAACCTTCTTAATATGACTTCAACACTGTTATTAGTGTCAAATTCTTTTATTCTAAAATTTACATGAATAATATATTCATTTCTTTCTGTATTATCAAAAATATCTATAAATTGTACCGCTACTCTTGGCTCATACTTTTCAATTACTCTATCAATTGCATCTCTTAATTTTATTTCTGTTATAAATCCATTTGGTTCAAATAGTAATCCTTTTAAATTAGCTCCTTTATCATCTCCAAAAGGTCTTTCATAAAAATTAGTAATTATTAAATTTCTTACAGCATTTTTAATTGCAGCATCATCTTTAAGTGGTATTATATCTTTACGTATTGGATGTATCTTTAAAGACAAATCTAAATCACGATGAGCTTTCTTTTTAGATACAATACTTGCTTGTTCTAAATTTCCTGATATTTGTTTATCGCCTGTATAAGTTGCCATAATACTATTTATACTCTTTATCCGCCTTCTTCAACAGTAATATCATTAGGAAGTGGATTTTGTACTGTGTTAGCCACCTCTTGTATACCTGCTGGTAATTGAATTGTTTTTGGTACTCCTATTATTTCTAAAAATTTACAAAAATCAAATGTAAAGAAAGCTATAATACCTTCCAGTGCTGAACCAACAGTTTCTGCAAGTGTTTTTATAGCATCTGTTATTTTTGATAATGCTTCTTTTACTAAATATGCAAAATAATCTTGAGCAAAACTTAATAATTTTTTTATTAATCTATCTCTTTGAAATTCTGATATTTCTACCTTTTCTTTTATTTCACCACCTAATATTTGTTCTATTGTAAATGGTCCAACTTGTATATTTTTTAAATCATCTATTTGTTGTTCTATATCTTTTTCAGTATCACTTATTATACCTTGTATAGCTAATTTAACAGCTTCCCTCGGGTCTGTTGGTAAAGTAAATCCTAATCCTAAATCTTTTAATCCTTGTATAAAATTACCAGTTTGAAATTCTTTTACCTTTTCTTTAAAATAATCTTTTACAGTTTTCTTTTGAAAATCTAAACTATCAAATTTATCTTTATACAATTTATATTCTGGTGGTAATAATTCGTATAAATTATCGATATCTAAATCAATACTATCAAATATTGTATTTAAATAATTTCTATCAGTTACGAACTTTATAACATCAACTTCTATTCCAAGTATATTAACAGTTATTTCTATAGGTGTAAGGCTAGCAACTATATCTAACATTTGAGCTTGAACATATGAACTAAACTCGTCAACTAAACCTTGTATACGTATTTCCCATTCTATTTCTTGTATTTCTATTTTTTTAAACTTAGGGTCAAAAGGTTCAAATATAGGTTTTAAATCTTCTAATATGTCTTTTATTTCTTCTATCTCGTACGTATACGCGTGAGAAGCTAAACCTTTAAAATAATTTGCCAAATTAGCTGGTGTAGGTAATAAAACAGCTGGACATTCTAATGGTGGTATAGTAAGTGTTGGTGTAGTCATTATATAACACGAGTTTTCTTAAGTGATTTAAGTTCTATAGTTCCATTTTCTTTCATATGTATATAAGAACCTGATTTATGTGTAATTCTTATTTCTTCAGAACCATCTTTATTATCAATTTCAATTAAATGACCAGCCTTTGATTTATAAACTTTATTATCTACTGAAGCATCACTAGGTAAATCTTTTGTTCCATCAGTTTGTGTAGCAATAGAACCCATAATTATAGGGTCTTGAGCTGATGGACCATCTCTAAAAAATCCTACAACCCATGAGCCAACTTCTAAATGATGATTACCACCATTACCTTTTATAGATGCTGATGTGACTGGCATCATAACAGTTGCAAATGGTAAATCATTTGTTGTTATTTCTTTATTATCATAATAACCATAAGCTCTTACTTTCACTCTATTTAAACCTTCAGGGTCATTAATATCTTCTACACTACCTATAAACCATGTAAAAGTTCCGTTTTTATATTGGTCAGGATTTCTTCCAAACATTATACTGACTCCTTTTGTTCTTTATTTAATTGGTGTTGAGCTATAAATGAATCTTTTTTCAAACTTAACTTCATTGTATACCCATCTCTTTCACTAAAATTATGTATAATTGTAGAAACTAAATAGTGTCCAGACATGAAAGTATCTAAAAACGGTTTTCCCTCAATCAGTTCAAGTGATATATCAGCTTGTATAGGAACTTCCATAGAAATTATTTTACCAGGTGTCATATCAAAATCTCCTGGTATAATTATTTTTGTCATGGTTGTATCTAAGTTTTGAAAATTTGAATTAGCTGCTAATAAACTTTCGCTTATTGTGCTATGATAATTTCCTTTATTACCAAATGCTAGTGAATTTTTTGATACATAATATTGTTTATATTTAGTCCAATCAGTAATTTTAACATTATCACCAATAGTCATAGTATTATCTACAGGAGCAATATCATTAATAATTTTATTTTTACCTAATTTATATTTAAATTGAGTTGGGTTGTCTACAGTCTTTGTTGCAATATCAATAACATTTAGTGTTGAACCAAAAGCTCCATCTTCTGTTTTTTCCATTTTACTTAAATTAAGTTCTGATGAAAATTTTATTATTTTACTTTGTTCTTCTTTAAATACTTTGCCTTCCTCAGGATTTTCACGATATGTGGTTTGTGTATTATATGGTATTCTATTGTATTCTTTAAATACATCTTGATTTACCATCTCATTATATGATGTTAATACTAATCCATCTTTAACACTTTCATAAAAATAAACTTCTGTGTTATTATCAAATGAATTTCTTAATAACCAACTAATTGCATCTAATGGCGATACATTAGGATATATACCAGTTATTGAATTTTTAGTACTACACCTTATATCAATATCAGATTTTAAATTAGATTTTACAATTTTTTTAATTAAATCATTTGTATTACCACTAAAAGGTATATTTAAAAGCTTTTCTTTATCTAAGTATGCATGTTTTGACATACATATTAAAGTATAAGCTTTTGAAGATGGAGAAGGTTCGGTAAAATTAGTTATATCAACTATATTTAATACTAAACTATATTCTTTAAATTCATTACCTGGCTCAATTCTAAATATTACTAACTCAAGTTTTTCATTTCCAGATAATTTCATATGAAAGAATAAGTTAGCTGCATCAACCACATATACTTCAGCAATTAAATTTGACATATTTAGACTTTCATGTATTTTTATGTCTTGTACTAAATTTTTAATTTCAACTGGATTGCCATCATTAGATGTTAAAATAGCATTTTCTATTGTAAAAGAGCGTGGTGATACGCTTCGAAGTTCTGGGCCGGCATCAAATTTTTGCATGTTATCTATTTAGTAAATTATCAAATTCTCTTATAAACTTATTAATATATTGAGGGTCAACATATCTTATCCTAGAATACTCATCATTTTTTTCTTCTATATGTTGTCTATTACTTACATATTTTGTGTTAGATGTATACACTCCTCCATCAATATGTAATGCATTTGTAATTGGTTTTTTATCTTTATCTGCTTCATCATAGTAATAATAAGGTGCGTCTATATATTTATATACTGCATGTGATGACACACCATCATTAGATAATGAACCTGATACTGGTTCAGGAGCTTGAAAAGTACCTGTGACATTTTGTATTACTAATTGACTTAAATCAGTTATTTTTTTAGTAAGTGTACCTGATGCTCCACTAGTACCACCAGTAATAGTTTCACCTATTTGAAATCTTCCTGATAAACTATTTTCAAATGCTCCATCAGGACCACTTGTTATTTTTGGAGCTGTTTCTATTACAAATCCATCATATTGTTTATTAATATATGTTTGTAAAGCTTCTTGACTTAATGGCCATGCGCGATATCCATCGTGTAAATGTTCATTTACTACAAAAAATGTCCAATAGTATTGTGATGTACCATACAATCTACCAGATACTAAATCAGGTCTTTCACCATTAATTACATTATAAAATTTATATCCGGATATATCATCTAAAAAAGCAGGTAATGGTCTTACAGTTCTATATAAATCAACCATATTTTGTAATACACCATTACGATTAAAGTCATAACCTATTTTTGGGAATTGTTTAAAAAAACTCATATTATCCTCCAGTTGATTTATCTACAAAGTCTAATAACTCTATAGCTTTTGCAGTTAAACCTTGAGCCTGTTGTTGGTCAGTTTTTATAGCCCCGCCTGCTTGGCCATCTTTATAATAACCAAAATGTTCTTCTGTAGTATCATCAGTCTCGTATAAGTCTTGACGTACAAGAACTCTTTCTTCTTGAAATGATAAAGATATATCAACTTCAACTGGTGCTTGTGTACCTTTATGGATTGAAACGGCTCCTCCATTAAAAGTAGTTTCAACAGATGTTAAATAACATGGTTTTATAACAGGCATATATGGATTAATTTTTCTATTTGCAAAAAATCTAATTCTAAATAAAGGAGGATAAGATAATGCAATTGAACCTGACCTTTTTGGATATAAAAATTTTCTAAAAGTTCTTTCTATATTTTTAGCTGTTTCACTTTCTTCTGCACTTTCTGCAATTAATTTAAATGTAAATCCAAAAGTTCTTATATTAGTTGATTCATATGCTGTTCTTGTATATGGGTTTGAAGCTATACCTTGTCCTACAGTAGCAGCACTAGTAATTTTATCAACAGTCCCTGAACTTGTTAATTTATCTTTTGCCATTAATGATAATGAAAATATATCAGCGTCAGTAATTCCTTCACGACTTGATAAAGCTTTACCTAAACCAACTATACCTTTTAATTGACCCATGTCATAACCAGTATAGTTCGCACCATCAGAAACTGCAACACCAGGTGGTTGATATAAACAAATATCTACTTTTCCAGTACCTTTAGCATCTTCAACTGAAAACATAATAAAAGGATATCCTGTGTCAGCACTGGTTCTTAAATCTTCTGGAAAACAGTATAATTGCTCTTTTGACATATCAACTCTTGGAGCAATACCAGCAGCTATTCTTTCTTGTGCTATATCATATGCAGTCCTTTTTGGTGCTTTTACATCTACTTCCTGTTGAGAATATGTATCAGCTGTATTAGTAGAAACTCCGCCTCCAAATTGAAAGCCACTGCTTGGTCTTGGAGGACCAACAAATCCAGGTGAACCTTGTCTTGTACCGTAATTAAGTGTAGGCATATTTTTTTCCTATATAAATAAGTATAAATAAATTAAACTATAAGATTATTTATATGAGTTATAAAGGTAGATACACATTAAAACATCCAGAAAAGTATATAGGTGATGCTAAAAAAATAGTATACCGTTCTTTGTGGGAAAGACAAGCATTTAAATGGTGTGAAAATAATCCAAAAGTAAAAGCTTGGAACTCAGAAGAAATTGTTGTACCATATAAATCATCTGTAGATAAAAAACTACATAGGTATTTTGTTGACTTATTAATACAAATGGAAGACAAATCAACCTATTTAGTTGAAATTAAACCAAAAAAAGAAACAAAGCCGCCTAAAAAGCCTAAAAGAAAAAGTAAAAGATATATAAACGAACAACTTACATTTATTAAAAATCAAGATAAATGGGAAGCAGCATCTGAATTTGCTGACTATAAAGGTTGGAAGTTTCAAGTATGGACTGAAGAAACTTTAAAAAATTTAGGTATAAAGATACTATAAATCTGTATAAATAGATTATATGGCAAGTTTATTTGACACTTTACAAGCAAATGCATTTAGGGCTGGTATACGTGCACGTACTGCTCAATCAAGAGATTGGTTTCAAAAAAATGTCACTAAACTACAAGTAAATAGACAAGCTATATTAGCAGATAGCAGATTAAAAAGAACTGCAACTAATATACGTGGTAATATGTACATGTATTTTTATGACCCTAAACATAAATTAACATTACCATATTACGATAGATTTCCATTAACAATAATGGTTGATGGAGCAAAGGGCGGATTTTACGGTTTAAATTTACATTACTTGAATTATAATACAAGGGCAAAATTTTTAGATGACCTTATGGCATTTGGACCAGCATTACCAAATGAAAGTTCACGTCTTACAAAATTAAGATATAACTTACTTTCAGGTGTACAAAAATTTAAAGAATTTAAACCATGTTTTAAACATTATTTAGGAGAACATGTTAAATCACAATTTTCATTAGTACCTATGACTGATTGGGAAATAGCAATATTTTTACCAGTAGAACAATTTAAGAAAAAGAGTAAGACTTCAGTATGGAATGAAAGTCTTAAAATTGCGAGAAGGCCGTGAGCATAGAAAGATTAAAATCATTAATAAGTAAAAAAGGTGGATTAGCAAAAGCTAATAGATTTAATGTTATGTTTACACCTCCGGATTTAGCTTTATTTGATATAGATTTAGGTGGTGCAATAGCTGCAGCAGTATCAGGTAATTTTAGTCCTAAAAACTTTGTAAATGACCCAAGGGATATAAGTTTATTATGCAATTCTGTTGCTATACCAGGTAAACAGATAAGTACGTTTGATTATCAAACTATCAGACAGTCCGTTAAAGTACCTTATGGTACAGTTCATGATGATATTGAGTTAAGTTTTTTATTAACAAATGATTATCATATGAAAACTATCTTTGATAAATGGATAAATAGTATAGTTGATGCAGATAAATACTGTGTTGCATATAAAAAGGACGTCACTTGTGATGTAGTAATACAGCAATTGGACGAACAAGATACACCAATATATGGTGTAAAATTAGAGGGAGCATTCCCAGTAAGTATGAGTAATATCGAGCTTTCTAATGAAAGCGAGAATACAGTACAAAGATTGAATGTGAGCTTTACTTATGATAAAGCGGTACCAGAAGGACCGTTAAGTAGTACGGGTAGCTTAATTAAAAATGCGCTATCCATATTTGGATAATATAATAGGAGAAATATTATGGCTTTACCAAAGCTAAATACAGCTAGGTATAGTATAGATATACCTTCAACTGGTCAAACAGTTGAATTTAGACCATACCTAGTAAAAGAAGAAAAGATTCTAATGATGGCAATGGAATCTAACGACCCAAAGGCCGTTATGAATGCCACAAAAGACATTATTAAATCTTGTATCTTTGATGATATTGATGTTGATGGCTTAGCAATGTTTGATATAGAAACATTGTTTTTGGCATTAAGGTCAAAATCAGTTGGTGAAAGTGTAGACCTTAAAATAAAATGTGAACACTGCGAAACACCAAATGATATATCAATTAACTTTGATGATATAGAAAAGCCTGTAATCGAAAATGAAAATGTAAATATACCGATTACAGAAAGTGTAGGTATAATAATGAAATACCCATCTGTAGCAGAAGTTGAAAAATTTTCTGGTGAAGAACAAGCGGAAGATATTAGTACAGCAATGAATGTAATAATAGCTTGTATCGATAGTATATATGATGAAGATAATGTATATGATGCTAAAGATGAAACTGAAAAAAGCTTAAGAGACTTTATTGAATCATTAAGTTCTGTACAGTTTTTAAAAGTAAGCGAATTTTTACAGAATATGCCAGCACTAAGCTATGACTTAAACTTTAAATGTGTTAATTGTGGAAAGGATAATACAACCGAACTAAGAGGACTTGCAAGTTTTTTTACGTAGGCCTTTCCCACGATAGTCTTGTAAACCATTACCAGACAAACTTTAGTATGATGCAGGACCACAATTATAGTTTGACTGAATTGAATGAAATGTTGCCATGGGAAAGGGAGATATATATCTCATTACTTGCTAATTGGATTGAAAAAGAAAATGCTCGAATAAAAGAGCAAAATAGAAAAATGGGAGCATAAAATGGCTGAAGGACAAGATAATAGCAGAAATGAAGTAGAAATAGACTTAGATAAGTATATGGCTATGATTGAAAAGCTTGACGAACAAGAAGACCAGATTAAAGAAATGAAAGAGGAAGCTAGGCTAGCTGCAGAGCGACTTGGACCTCGTAAAAGAAAATTCATAGATTTATTCTTGGATGATAATGACTTAAACGAAAAAGCAATCATAGGATTTATATCATTCTTTTTAATGATGTGTTTTGGAATCACAGACTTAGTGACAGCACTAGTATGGGATTTAGATTTAAAAGTATCTGAAACAATATATACATCATTTGTAGTCGTAACACTAGGTTCATTTGGAATATCAGAAGCTGGTAAAGCTTTTGGAAAGTAGGATAACGTATGGCTGATATGACATTACCAAATTCAAGTACACTTGACGATGTAGTTGAGAGCTTGAAGTCATTCAATAAAAATCAAACATCTTTACAAGAAGAGGCATTGATATATGCTGAGGATTTAAATAAAAAATTATTACGAGATGGTCCAAAAATGGACAAGGCTCAAATAGCAGCAACTGAAAAATTAATTGCAACTCTAGAGTCTGGTAAATTAGACGAGTTAGAGGCTCAAAAAGAACAATTACTTCGTTCCAGAAATGATGATAAATTAGCTGAAGAAAGAAATGATTTTCTTTCTGATTCATTTAAACAGCTTAAGAAACAGTTTAAAATGGTTGCTCAAGGTTTTGACGAAATTAATAATAGAAAAGGTCCATTAGGATTTCTATTCTCTTTAGCAATTAGGTCAGCAGTATTTGGTTTAGCAACGGGTATTATTATCGGATTTTTAGAACCTTGGAAAAAAGCGGGTGAAGTAATAATTAAAGCTTTTAGAAGTTTTGGTTCAAGAGTATTTGCAAATAAGTTTCTTGTTAGAAATATAATAGACCCACTTAGATATCAATTTAAATTATTTACTTTTAGAATTAAAGAAATATTTGGCCTTACAGGTAGAGGTGGTGGATTTGCTAAATTTGTCACACAAACAAAATTATTTTTAAAAGATATAGCTTCAATTGGAAAAATGCTATTTGGTAATGTAATTAAAGTATTGACTGCTATAACCGGTCTGTTTACTGGTAGAGTTGGAGCTTTCCAAGGTTTATTTAATATGAACTTTAAACCAAAAGTACAAAGTAAATTTTTTCAAGCTATTGGAAGTTTCTTTGAAATGGTAGCTAAACCTTTTAGGCTATTTGCTGCAAAAGCTGAGAGAGCTAAAAGAGGTCTTATTTCCATGATTAATGGTATAGGTAATAGTTTAACTGGTGCGCAAAGCGCATTTTCAAATATTGGTACTAGATTAAGTCAGTTATTTTCTAAACAAAATTTTAAGTTGTTCTTTGAATTTTTTAATAGAATAAAAGGCGCTTTTAGAGCTGTAGGTATGGTTTTAGGAAGAGTATTATATCCAATATTAGCACTTATTGGTGGTATAAGAGGTGGTATGGAAGCATTTGGTAAAGAATCTGATAAGTTAAATAATATTATAGCAACTTATTTTGGAGTTATTAAAGGAGCATTTCGTCTAGTATTTGGTGAATTTATAGAGTTTTTAGTAGAAGGAATTGGATTTTTAATCGACTTAATACCAGGTGTAGATGGAGTACGGGATTACTTTAAGAGTTTAAATATAGCTGACTTTTTTGATAGCTTATTTGATGGATATAGAGATTTAATTATTAATGCATTAAATATAATAAGAGATAAAGTTGCTGATATTGGAGTGGGTGGTATTATAAGAAATATAATGGCATCGCTTTTAGGTATATTTATGAAAATAGCTGCATTTCCATCTGCTATAGCTTTAGCTGCGCTTTCTGCTATGGGAGCTGCAATGCCAGGTGGAGAAAGTCCTGGTGAAGCTTTTAAACGAAAATTTAAAGAAGTAATGGAAGGCATTGATTCTGGAGTTGATAAAATTAAAGTAAAAGCTGATGGTAGAGATGCTGATGGTAATTTAATAAATGCATTATCTGAGGAAGGCCAAAGATTACGAGCACAAGCTGAAAACAGAGAACAAATGGAACGTGATAGGGCTGAAATAAATATGCGAAATCTAGAACAAAGATTTCATTCCACAACTTTAGTATCTGACGGAGGCTTTGGTTCTAGACTTAGAAACTTTAAAGCTAGATTCGGTAATAGATATTCAGACGATTAAAAAAAGGGACCCATTCGAGTCCCTTTCCAAATTAATTTAAAATTAACTTTCTTTAGCTAATTTAGCAAAATAAGATAGTGTGTCATCTTCTTCAGCTGTTTCTTCAACTGCTGGGGTTGACTCCACTACAGGTTGAGGGTCAACTGCTGGAGCTTCATTCATTACTGGTGCTGCTGCTGGAGCGTGTCCGGCATCAATACCTAATACTTTATTAAGCTTCATAGCTAACTCATCGTAAGTTTTATAGTTTTCTGGTTTTAAGAAATCTTGTAAAGAATAAAGTTTATCATAAACTTCAGTCAATCTAGTTTCATCACCTTCATATAAAGCTGATGGCGCACTAAATTCTGACTTATCATAGTTTACCCAACCTTCTACTTTTCTAATTTTAATTTTAAAATCAGCGCCTTCCCAGAAATCATAAGGATTTACTGGTTCTTCATCGGCAAATTGTGGTTGCATAACATCCATGACTTTGTCAAAGATTTTTTTACCAAACTTATAAAGGAATACTTTACCTTCATTTTGTGGATTTGCTGGGTCAGAAACAACAAGCACATTACTTACATAATGTAGTCTTCTTTTTCTTTCCCTGGCAGTTGCTTTATCTTCGTCCCTACCAGAGTTCCAGAGTACAGAGTTATGCTCCGATACTGGGTCCTGCTGTCCAATGGAAGTTAAAGAGTTTTCGATATACCATAAGCCTGTTGGGCCTTTAAATCCATGGTCCCAATATCTTACCCAAGGTAAGTCCTCACCTTCTTTTGCTGGTAAGAATCTGACAACGGCATAACCGTTTCCTGCTTTATCTCTCGTTGGTTTCCAAAATCTATCATCTGTATAGTTGTTAGTTTCTGGTTTTGCTGAAGATACAGCTTCTGCTGCTTTTACGAGTTTATCGATTGATGAGCCTCGCATGCTCTTTAGATTTTCTAGTGACATTTTATTTCTCCGTATTTACAATGTATTACTGAATTATCCACTTTATCCATAATATAATATATTATTATAACATATTTCTATGCTTTTGTAAAGGTATCTTTTAATAAATTTAAACATTTATCTCTGTCAAACTTTACAAATGGTTTGTATTTCATAATCTTTCTATAGATGTCCGGCCAAATAATAGTGTCCGTAATCTTTTTGTTTTCGCGTTCTACAAATCCAAGTAATGAATCCAAGATAACTACTGTTTCCAATAGTATTTCTTCTTGCATCCATAGTTTTATAATCAATGGATGATTATTTTCTTCTGCTTCTAAAAGAGAATCAAATGGTACATCCATATCATATAGTTTATTTATATCAGTTTGAAACTGATACGTTAAAGATTCCATAATTTTTTTATGGTCTCTATAATATCTTTCGCCACCTTCGTTTAGCATATCACCGACATACTTAACGTCGTTTTTAAAGTTAGCAATATAGAATTCTTTTAATTCATCCTCATATGTTTTTGCTAACTTGGCAAAAAAGAATTTATCTTTTCGTTTAAAAAATGATGTAGGTTTTATTGAAGTCTTAAAATGATATTTAATCGCATCATATCCATCTGTTTCAAAATGTAATTTAAGTGCGTTATATAATTTATAAGATTCAAATGGGTCATTCATCAATTTGTTCCCTTAACCATTTTCTATATGATACAGGATTTTTAGTTTTTTTCAAATACTTATTATATCTTTCTTTATTTTCTTTTGATTCAGTCATAGTCTTTACCCAACCATCTGAACTGTTTTGCCATTGTTTTGTATTTTGATATAAGTCTTCCCAATCATGAGGAGTGCCGGCATTAAGAGATGTAGGATTTTTTGCTCTTTTAAAGGCTTGAGCTTGTAAAGTATTTGGTATCTTATCTTCTTTCATACTGGTAGTTTATTACCACGTTTAGTTTTAATTAAATGTAAGCTTGAAGCTTCTTCTTCTATTTTTTGTTTTAAAGATGGTGTTAATAGCTTTTTAAGATTTTTATAATCCATGGCTCTTGTCTCAATAACATAAGATGCAGCATCAATATAAGACATATTATTATTTGCTACAAGATGTTCTACCGCAGCAGAAAATCTTTTCTTAGTCATGATTTTATGCTCTAACGGATTATCCGACAAACTCATCACCTTCATTCCATTCACATCCTGTAAGACCACCTGCTTGTAAAGCTTTTAAAGTTCTTAATACTTCATTAGCATTTCTTCCAGTATCTAAAGCGTTAACTGATACGTGTTGTACTACTCTATTCTTATCGAATATAAAGGTTGCTCTATATGGAACACCTTCTTCTTCGTTTACAATACCAAGCTTATGTGATAAACCTAATCCACAATCAGCAGCAAGAGTATGCTGTATATTTCCAATTGTTAGATTATCTTGTTTCCAAGCCAACTTACAAAATTCGTTGTCACCACTTATTCCAATAACATTAGCATGCTCTGTTAAAACATCCATGCCAGCTATTTCTGTTGGACAAATAAATGTAAAGTCTTTTGGATAAAAATAAACAACTGACCAACTCTTTTTATCTGGTGTAAATCCTTCGTTTACTTCAACTCTCACAAATTCATTTTTATCATTGATTCCTTGCAGTGAGAATGCAGGGAACTTATCTCCTACTGATAACATATATCCTCCTAAAATACTCTTAATAAAATACAGTCCTTGTTTATTCGGCCTGTTGGGTTATCAATTTTTGTTGTTAATGTATTCCAAATCTTTTCAATTTGCTTTTCAGTTCTATTTAAAACATCTGGTAATATAACATCAGGCTTTCTTAAGGTAGCTTGTTTTGAGCTTTCCTTATCAAAATTCTTTATAGAAGTACCTGATATTTCGAATCCACTTGTTGCAGTGGTTACGTATTCTTGCAACTTTTTATTCTTACAATTATATATGTAAAGTTTATGCTTACCTGGTACTAATACAGGATTAATTGATATTAATTTAGCATCAACATTTTCTGTCATATATTGTAATTTTTCAACTTGTTTATCAGAAGCTTTTGGCCTTTTGATTCTAGTACGAGTTGCTTTAGAATTTGTTCTCATTCTTTCAATATCTTCAAATATTTTATTCATAAGGTCAAGCATTTTCTTTTTATTACCTTTTGTAATATGTGAATATGCTTCTACTGCTTGGTCACATTTTTTATGATATGCGTCAGATACTACATCATATTCTGCTTGTACTAAATCTCTAAACATATTAAGACCAGCACCTTTTATTTTATGTAATTGTAATAAACTATAAGTAGGGAATAGAATTTCTTTTTTATCAAAGATGTCGTCCATCCATTTATCAACAACCATTGAATCAAAGTCAGCATATATTGTATCTAATACTTTTCTTTTCATTCTTTCAGCTGGTGGTATAACTTTAGGCTTAGGTTTTTTATCTAATTCTTTTTTTATCTTTGCACCTTCTTTTTCCATAGCCCATAGATGTTCATTTATATATTCTAATCTTTCATCTAATGGATAACCAGTCCACCCAGCATTTTGCATTGCGACTGTTTGATACGCTTTCATACGATATTTCCAATCTGGCAATTTTTTAAGATTGGCTAATTGTTTTTTATTAAAGTTAAGAACTCTTGTACAATATACTTGTACAGTTTCTGCTGATTGTTTTTTGTTTTCAAAATAATAGAACCAACGTGTAGCTTTTATCCATTCACTCATTCTATCTTTTTGAGTTTTTGGCGGTAAGTTATGAGCTCCATAACTTGGTTGTGGTCCCATCATTGCTTCATCAGCATTTTTTAGTCTTCTTTTAGTTGCCATATTTCTCCTTATAAGTTGGCCAGGCCGCTGCGGGTGATAAGGAGTTGCATTGATGCAGCCCGACCGAAAATTTAAGTATTATCTCCATCCCTATACTCAATATCTGATTTATCAAAAATCTTTCTTTTATTTTTTTCCCAAGGAAGTGGTATACACTTACCTTTTTTTTCTTCACTTAATATATGACTTGACATGTACATAAAAAAGAATGCACCAATTACAAGTATAATTACTATAAATGTTTCCATTAGTTTCTCCTCATATTCGCAATATCAGTTGCTTCTTCCTGCGATATAACTGGTACAGCATTTGATTTATGCATTGTAGCAATACCTTTTACTAAAGTGCCAGTATATTTCATTGGCTCTTTTCTTCCAGTAGTATTACCATTAGTATAAAATGTACCAGATTTTATTTGTTGTTCCATCAAAGATGGATATTTTTCTTTATGCTCTTTAGTAGCCTGTATTCTTTCTAATTCTATTTGGTCAAGCTTATGAGTACCTTGCTGATATGCTGGTACTTTTTTACGCCTTACTGGATTAAGAGCATGATTTTTTCTTTTCTTTCCGGTTGGTCCATATCTAAGTGAACCCATATAAAAATTTGTTGCACCCATTACTTTGGACCTCCGTTATGACCTATCATTGATTTTTGTTTTTGCTCTTCTCTCCATCTTAGGAAATCTAAAGCTACTTCTCTTGTTGTGTGAGTTAGCGTACTCACTGGACGTCTTTTTTTATTCTGTTTCATAATGTATATTATATCATACTCTTTTGTAAATGTAAAGGATTATTTTTAATTATTTTGAGTGTATGCACTTATAAGGTCATCGCCTTTTAATTCATACTTAGTAAATATAAAGACTTGTCCATTTTCTAAAGTCCTTTCAACTCTACCATTATTGAATTCTCTATCAACAACTTTTTGACCATCAGCTGTATCTTGTGGTCTATCATCATACCACAAAGAACTTAAACTATGAGCATGTATACATTTAACTCCATTTGCCCATGCTTCAGCTTTGAGTTTAAGTCTTTGGTATTCTACTCTATCTTCATACTGTGTCATAATCAGGTTCTCCATCTTCAGGCCAACCATTCAGCAAATCTCCACCTGCTGGTACGTTGGGCGTTATACTTTTAATGTATTGAATTCTTTTTTGTTCCCATAACATTTTAAAGTCTGTATCTTGAGCTCTATCTCGTACTGCTGTAAGAGCATCTATTATTTGTTTACTAGTCCTCATCAGTCAATCCATCTAAAACACTTACATCATGATTGCCTTGAATCGTAACTGTAAATGTGTCGCCATTTTTACTATGCTCTACCATGTGAGGTAAATCATATCCTTTGCTTTCTAGAACTTGCACCTTTTGAGTAAAAATTCTATAGTCATCTCTATTTAATATTGCTTTCATTAGTTCCACTCCTCATCTAATTTTGACGCGTTATACGCATCCATATATGAAGTATCTTCCAGATATCGAGATACGTCTTTATCTGAATGATACATGTTTTCAGGTGAATTAAAATCGAGAGAGCCAGGCATTTGTTTACCAGCTTTCTTAACTGACTTAGTCAGCTTTTTATGCAATTTCAATTCTTCCTTGACTTGTTTTTTACGTTTATCGAGCTTTTTAATTATGTCTTTCATTTCAAGCTCTTCTTTAATTTGTAGCAATTCTGCTTTTAGTTCATCAAATGTTTTACTCATAGCTGTTGAATCCTCCTTAATATTCTATCAACTTCAGGGTCATTTAAATGACCTCTTACATCATCATTCCATTCTAACATAGAGACTCCGATAAAGCTTTTATCTTCATCCAAAGGAGCAATCTCCCATCTGTTGGGTCCATTCTTTTTATATGGCCCACCATAAGAGCCATCATGACAAATAACACTTGCACCATAGCCATTTTCAAACTTATATATTTTTTGAATACCGCCATGTGTGTCAAGTGTTTCTACTAAATAATCATTCATTACTTAATCCTCATTTGGTACCACATTATAGCAACTGTTAACATTGCTGTAAATATGAGTGCTACCCATATTAATGCTTCTATCATTAGTAGCATTCTCCTTCTACTAGATTAGTATCTGAAGTTAATCTACCAAAATCAGCTCTTCTCAAATCAGTGACTTGACATCTATTATCATAATCACGTCTTTGCTTTTCGCCGATATACTTAGCTAATGACTTAGCTTTTTTATCGTCATCAGCATAAATGTAGTACGATGTTGTTATTACATATCTATCCATATTTACTCCTTATTAAAATGTTATGTCTCTAGGTAATTCTACTTCTGGCTCAGGGTCATTTACATCGAACCATTCTTTTAAGTCTTTTTCTAAAACAAAGTCACCATCTTCCATAAGGAACTCAGCCTTATAGTTTGCACGTTTTGTATCTGACATATCGCCAGTCCATGACTCAGTCTTTTCTAAGATAGACTTTTTCATCCAACCATCTTCACGGTTGTCATAAACTTTAACAAAGTTAACTTGACCGCTAGGTGTGATATTGAACTGAGTTGTAGTTTCCCATTCTTCAGCATGAGGTTGATTATGCTTAAGCATTTCAGCTCTACCAATGATGTATTCCTCACATCCACCGTTAGTCTCTAAAAGAGTATTAGTGATGTATGGTCTCACTTGAGCTGTAATTGTTGCAATTTCATTTTCAGTGAGGTCACCACAGTTAAACATTACGTAGGTATTACCACCCTTGAACTTCATGTAAGGTGACTCTAGGTCCCCATAGTTTTCCATGTACTGGGTGTTGATTACTAATTTATTCATTTTTTACTCCTTATCAATTTTGAATATATGTATATTATAACATACTTTTTTGCAAATGTAAACGACTTTTGTGAAATTAATCCCTCTTTTTTTCTTGCCCTTTCATAAACAATTTATTTGCGTGTCTTTGCATAGACATTTCTACTTGTCTATCAAACCATTTTCTAAACCATTGTCTTAATTTACCCATTTATTTCTCCGTATTGGTAGCCCGTAGAGGAATCGAACCTCTCTTTCCAGGATGAAAACCTGGCGTCCTCACCGATAGACGAACGGGCCAAAAAGGTCGAGAGAGCATTCGATTCATTACTCTTCAGCAGTTCCCTGCTCTCTCTAGTTAGTAAGCTTCCCACCTCACAGTCGTAATCTGTTTTTGTGGCCGCTGTAGCGGAGGGATATACGAGTCCCGGTCTTACTATCATTAAAAATCTCCTGGTGCAACCTGCAAACAAGGTATACCGTTTGCTCTCCACATGTCGACAACTTGATTTCTGTCATCGAATACCATGTCTGGCTTCCAGTCAGCTTTTATAAGCTCATCTAAAACTCTTTGTTTGAATTGATGGTCTGGCTCAAAGCTATCATCTGGTCTCATAAACATAAAGTCCCAGAATTTACCGCATGTTGCAGCTAATTGCTTTTCAGTTATATCTCTTTGTCTTTCTTTTCTAGCAGATACAACAACTATTGAGTGACCAGCATCTTTCATACATTCAGCTATTTCAAATATATGCTCATTTCTAGTATCGTTAACTGTTTCAGCTTCGAATGATGCCCAGTCATTATTGTTTTCAACAAAGTGTCTTCTGTGCTCGACATTCATCAAAGTTCCGTCTACATCAAATATTATTTTCATAATTAAGCTCCTACGTTATCTGCTAATGAATCCCAGTAGCCTGAAATTCCAATAGCACTGTTATCACAACCTTGTCCATTAAACCAGTATTCTACATTAAGTCCTCTAAATACTTGTTTCCATAAAATTACAGTTTGGAATTTAGCATCGCTATCTTCTGCCATAACTCTTGCTACGATATGGTCATCAGATACTTCAGTTATAAAGCCTTCGTAAGTCATACCACTATGTGTATATCTAATTAATTCCCAATGGTTAGTTGGTTCCTTTACAACCGATTCAAATAATTGTGTTAATTTCATCCTTTCTCCTTATCCTTAAATATATGTATATTATATCATATTCTCTGTAAAAGTAAACGGTTTTTGGGAAAAAAGTGAAAATAATTTCACAACAATCACTATGTCAGCAGTTTTAACCGCCTTTCGGGTTAAAATGCGTCGTATTTATCCATTATGTATAAGTTGCGATATACGGCGAGCTCTAGCATAATATTAATAAACTCTAATTGATAGTAATTCATATTTTGTTCTACTAAAGGAGCTATAATTAATTTATGAGTTATTAATGCTGAATTACTGGGTCTTTCATTTAATAGAAAATTACCTTCTTTTATATTAGGAGACTGGTTTAAGGCATGAATAGTCATTAACACATCAATGGTATTAAGTATGTAAAAACGTTTTCTTTGGTCGTATGATGGTTCAGGTGAGGGGACTGTAAATCGTAACTTTCTCGGATTTTCCTTTAACCAGGATTCTATCAACTTCTGTGAATGCTCTCTCTGTACAGCTTCTATAAGTTTCTGGTCCCAACAACACTCGAATCCCATCATAATTTCTAGTTTGTCCCTCGAGTCTAGCGCCCAAGTTGACGGCGTCTCCAATGACGGAATAGTCAAATCTAGATTCTGAGCCCATGTTTCCGACAATACATGTCCCGGTATTAATCCCAATACCAATATCAATCCTAGGTAAACCTTGTTCTTCAAGTTGTTGTATAAGTTCATCTGCTGCCTCACATATTTCTAATGATGTTTGAACGGCTTTATCTGCATGATTTTCACATGGTAATGGAGCGTTCCAAAATGCCATGATACAATCACCCATGAATTTATCAATTGTTCCGCCATTCTTTAGAACAATTTTAGTCATAGTATCTAAATAATTATTTATAAGGTTAACTAATCCCTCTGGGTCATCGTTGTTTTTGTAATGTTCTGATATAGGAGTAAATCCACATATGTCCATAAACATAAATGTCATTTCTTTTCTTTCACCACCAAGCTTTAAAAGTGATGGGTCTTTTTGTAATTGTTTAACTAGGTCAGGAGATACATAAGTACCAAACTGTTTCTTTATTTGTTGTCTTAATACAAATTGTTTATAGAAATTATTGAAACTCGCTGAGGTGAGTAAAAGTATATATATTATTAGAGCAGCTGATAAATCGAGGAGTATAGAAAATTCGTACCAGGCGTAGTAAGAAGCGTAGCCTACGGCAGCAGCGGAGCCGACGAAGGATGCAAGCCCAAGCCAAATCGGTAAATAATAAACAGCTAAAACAATCAGAAGAGAACCCAATAAAACCATTCCTAACTCAGCCATAAATGTCCATTGTGGACGTGATATAGGATTATCAGATATTATTGTCTGTAAAGTATTTGCCTGTAATTGATGTGGATATAATAATCCTCCTGGTGTAGAAACTTGTGGTACTATACCTTTTGCTGTGACTCCTATTATAGCTGTCTTTCCTTCTAAATTTGGTAATGGTTCTCCAAAATTATATGAATCAAATTCAGTATTCCATTTTAACCATATACTTCCTCTTTCATCTGTTGGTATAATAAATGGTCTTAACACTATACTTTCTATTCCACTTTCATTTAATTTCACTGTATACGATTTTTTATTTTGCATAGCTCTTACAGTTTCTAATGCAAATGATGGATATAAATCATTATTGACTTGAGATAGTAATGGTATACGTCTTGTAAGATTATCGACTTCAGGAGCTCCATTGAGTAATCCAGCTCCCCATGCATTTGTTTCTAATATATCAATATTAGTAATCAATCCACCATATCGATAAGTTAAATCTAATACATCACCTGAATATCCAAACGTTGCATAACCTACGTAAGGAGCTTTTGTTGACCTGCCATTTGAATCAGCATCTTGAGATAGTACAATACCATTATCTTTTATCCATGAAGCAAATACCTCATCACCACCAAACCTATCAGGTTCTGGAAACATAATAGTAAATCCAATCATACCAGCATTTGCATTACGCAAATCAGAAATCATTTGAGCATAGTTTTGTCTTGGCCATGGATATTGACCATAAGTTTCTAATGATGATTCACTTATATTAATTAATACAATATCGTTTGATTTTTCTATTGGAATAGATTGTATATATTGGTCGAATATACTGAGTCTAAATTGTTCTAATATTTGAGGGTCAGATACTCTTACACCTATAAGAACAAGACCAAGAATGACCGTAGTCCATATTGAAGTTAAATATTTCATTTAGAATTGTACTGATACACCACACCCACAGGATGATTTTTCAGCTGGATTAATTATTTTAAATTGTTCGTTAATTCCTTCTATAACGTAATCTAACGTGGCGTCTGTAAAATAGGGCAATGATAAATCGTCGATGACAATGTTGAATTTTCCGTAGTCATACACATGGTCATTACTCCTAACTGTGGATTCATAATCAAATATATATTCGAACCCAGCACAACCACCACCAGTAACGCCAATCCTAATCGTATCATTACCGTCTTTAGTTTTTTCAATGAGTCTTTTAATTGCTTCATCAGTTAATTCTATCATTTTTAATATCCATAACCATTTGGGTCTTCCCATCTTTGATTATGTTTTCTATGCGCAGATTTCTTTTCCCAATCTTTAATGGCAGTTTGTATAGTTTCTTCAGCTAATACTGAACAATGTAATTTTATTGGAGGTAATTCTAAAGCTGCGGCTATTTCTTTATCTTTTATTTGTTTAGCTTCTTCTAATGTTTTACCTTTTAACATTTCAACAAACATTGTACTCGATGCAATAGCTGAACCACAGCCATATGTTTTAAATTTAACATCTAATATTTTATTTGTCATAGGGTCTAATTTTAAATCTAGTTTCATAACATCTCCGCACGCGGGTGCGCCTGCGAGACCAGTCACAACATTAGGGTCTTTCGGGTCAAATCGACCAACTCCATGTTTTGCTGGATTTTTTAATACATCTTCAAATCTATCTACTACTTTTTTACTATATGCCATTAATTTCCCTGTGTTATATTTACGGTACAGCCTCCAGTTGTATAACAGTTTTGTGTTAAAGTATAACTCATATTTGTTCCACCTTGTTGAGTTAAATTTAGAATTGTTGGCTGATTACCTTGTAATCTAATTTGTGAATTATGAGAACCACTGCCTGATTGAACAATTGTTGTTTCAGAAGTTGAAGTATATCCATAAAAGTATGTATGATTATAATGACTTCCAGTTCCTGATTGTGTAATATCATGTGTGACAGAACTAGCATGTATATCTAAGTTATGTGTATGTGTTCCTTCCTGATATACATCAACATCATTATTATTTCCCCAAATATGTCGACCATAAGTTGCACCATTATATTGTCTTATATATTCGTTATTATTATATCCATCAACATCACCACCCCAACTTTTACCTGAGCCCCAATAAGAAACCCACCCTATGTAATTATCTGAACCAGATTGTAAAAAATTAAATGTGTTGTTTTGATGAGCAAAAGAAAAATTAATTTCATTACCAAATCCTAACTGTGTAATATTAATATTTGCATTATCTCCACTTCCAACTTGTTCAACATGAACATGATTATCATCACTAGGTCCAGCAAATGCTGCTAATGCAAAAAAAGTACTAATTAGACTGATTAATATATATTTCAATTCCATCTCCGTCATTGAAGGTCATAACACCTTCGTAATCGTTAGTGGCGACATCGATAAATCCGCTGCCACCAGCTCCTATTATTATATTTATAACTCCATTAACGCTACGAAAGAAAACTAAGTTGCCATCTTGTTCAAATACGTTAAATTGAGAATCTTTATTAAATCCTACTGAAGCTCCTTTTAATCTAAATCCACCTAAGTCTCCAGCTGAAGCTTGTGCATCAGCTAAAACAATTCTAGTTTTTTCTAATGCTTCTACAACATCTAATAAATCTCTTAAAAAGTCTACTTCTAATAAGTCAATATCTAACTCACTAAATTCTAAATCTTCTTTAGTATCTTTTAGAGCATCTTGTTCTAATTCATTAAACTCTAAAAAGTCTACATCTAGTAAACCAGTGTCCTGGTCTTGTTCATCAGCAGCTTGTTCTTCAATTGCCTTTTTTACTTCACTTGGTGGATTAACAATAAACATATTATCAATTAAAGATGGTGTAATACCATTGATAGTCACAGGATTCGTCGGTGAACTGTCAAGTGTGCTAACCATAGTTGCCTGATAAGCTTCGTTTAATATCACTGTTCCTCCCAGATTTGTGACACTGATTTCACCCGAGGGGGAACCGTTTGCGTCAGGCAATAGGACTATAAGGCTTCGTCCAAGCTCATCTATTGTTGTAGTAAAGTCTGTTCCACGAATACCTATTGTAGCTGTTGGTGTTTGTATGTCTATGTTTGCTTTATTTACTAGACCAAGAGAACCTGAAGCAAATCTTGCTGTTCCCATTGTAAATTTCATAGACATTTTAGATAATGATGGGTCAGGGTCGTAATATATTTCGTCTATTAATACCTCTGAATGTTCTTTTAAATCCAATTGAGCCTTATCTAAAAACTCAATCTTCATACTTCCCATAGCTGTTTCAGCTATATCGTTAAGTTCTATAGGAAGGTTATTTAGATTATTTAAATCTTCGTTTTGTCGTACTATTTTACCGACACCAGTAGATTCTACTATATCACCAATAGGGTCTGCATAAACAAACCCTATTGATAAAAATAAACTAACTATCGTTAGCTGAATCTTTCTGATTAATTTGAATTGTCGAGTTATCACTTGTAATATCCAATGTAATGATAGCGTTTGGTGTAGCACAACCTCCACCAGAAGCTGCGCATGTTCCTGATAATTGGTTAATATCTACATCGGCACTATCACCATTTAATTCAACAGTCATTTCATTTGCGCCATCTTTTTGTAAAGTGTTAATATTGTTTGAAGCACCGGTTATATCCCAGTTCCAAATTACATCATCACTTTCCCAATCGACGTCAAATACATTTGAACTTCCAATGACAATTAAATCGGCATTTAAACGTTCTGCACTAAAAGCTGAACCTTGGTCTAAGTCAAAAGTATTACTTGAACCAGTTACGCTAAAGTTTATATCAGAATCGTCTGAACTACCTGTACTACCAACAGTCCAATCTATTACATTTGAGTCACCAGTAAAATCTAACTTATAAGTTGAATTATCAGCAGTGACTGGCCCATATAAAATATTAGAATTGCCAGTAAAATCTAAATCAAACTCTAGTGTTGCACCAGTTATTAACATTGCAGTTCCGTTAGATGTGAAGTCATTACCTCCAATCTTGTTTCCGAAACCTTCTTGGTCAATATATAACTTTAGTGTGTCACCAGTTTGAGTTATTATGATTTCGTTATCATCAGTATCAGCGAAAATGGTTGTTGTCGACAATAATAAAATTAAACTAATTAGTTTCCACATTTTCGTTATACCCCTCTATTTTCCAATAGCCACGTCTGTGGCCTTGGTGTATTAATTCCAACACACCAGCTTCAATAGCTGTACGTGTTGCGTATGTCACGGACTCATTATTTCCAATTCCATCCTCGTACTCTACAAGTTCGGTACCTTGCTCGATAAATCTAAATATATCTCCGCTTTTACCATAACTTAGTACAGTTTTACGAGTCTGTACATTAAGTAAAACTTCTCCAGTAAGAACTGATACAGCTCTCATAGAAACAGTCACAACATCTTGACGATATTGTTTTGTTGCACCAATACCAAGATAACGAGCTCCTCGCCCACCTGACTTGATATTAGTATCGTATCCAATTACACCACCTTCGATTATCATACCTGCAAAAAGTAGTGAATTTAATTCTTTAAATTTTTCTTCTCCATTCTGTTTAGCAAAATCTTGCCTAGCAGAACGTATTATTTGTCTTTCTCTTACTAAATGGTCTAATCCATTTCTTTCTACAACTCTAAACCATTTACCTTTACCAGCTGTTTTTAAAGCATCAATAACCATTTCAACTCCACCTTGTGATACTGCAGTAGAAAAATCTGCTATATTATCTTTTGGTTTTCTTTGACCTGTTTTATCTTGGAATTGATATACAGCAACAACTGGCATTTCTTCAGCTGGTGGTAAGTCTAATAATTCTATGTATGATGGAAGTCTTATTACTTCAGGATTTTCTACACATAGATAAGGTAAAGCTTTTTCAAATGAACGACCTACAGCCTTTGCATAATTAAGCAAATCATGAGGATATTCTTCTCCCCAAAAGTCGGGATTACATTCTTGTGGATACTCAGTAAATCGTGGCGACATTGCGCAGCCACTGAGTATTAATAAAAATGCGAGACTAACCGCCGTCAGTCGAGCCGTCACCATCAACATCTCCTCCAAAATATCCTGAACCAATTGGTATTTCAATAATGGTAGATGTTCCATTCTCATCAACTATAGTCATCCTAATAAATTCTGAACCATCTTCATTTGTTATTACTTCATAGGTCACAGTTGAACCTTCTAAAACAAATGAACCAAATCGTACAGGGTTATCGTTAGAAAACATACTTTCAACTAATTGTTTAGCCATTTGAGCGTATATTCTCGATTCTAGATTTCTAATAAATTTAGCTAAGGTTGTATTATCCTCAGCTCTTTCAGCAGCTTTACGTGCTGATTCTAAAGCTTCTTCAATAGCTTTTTTTCTTGAGAATTCTTGGTTTTCAATAGTCAAATAGTGAGCGCCTGTTCCTTGGCCACTAAATGACGGATTTTTAAACTGATGAACTATTTCTTGAGCGTTTACGTTTGGTGTTAATGCTAATACTGATAGCATAAATATACTTACTAAAAATCCTAATTCAATTTTATCCTTCATTTGATTCTCCCTTTTTCTTCTTTTCATTTTCTCTCATTTCTAGTATTACATCAACTTTTTGTTGTAATCTTATTAAGTCTTGGTCCAACATTCTCATTTGGTCAATAACTCTTATTAGTTGAAAATGCATTTTTTCAGTTGCTGGTTCTATTTCGTCACTAATAAATTTCCAAACAAAATATACAAAATAACCTAATCCTACAACCATAACTACAGGAAACCCATAATCTTGTATTAAGCTCACTATTGTCGGGTCGTTGCTTAGTGCAACTGATACATCATCCATATTAATCTCTTCTTACGTCAAGTTTGCCATCTTCAACGAAATTTTCAGCTCTTGCTATTCGTTCTATATCTGGTCTTAGTTCTAATGCGCTACTTACGAGTAAATCTATCTTGACCATTTCATTACTCATTGTCCTAGCTCTGTTTTCTAAGCTAGATGTAAATGCCGTTAGCGTCTTTATATCATCTACGACACCTTCCATAATTTGTCTTATTATTATAAAAATAAAAGCTCCCATTGCTAATGCACCAGCTATAGGTAAGCCGACATCACCAATGATTGCAAATATATCTTCCATATTACCAAGTAGAAGCTACTTTAACTGCTAATGTAGTTGCTGCTCCTGTAAGAGTATCAGTTGACGTTTTTTTAACTAATTCAACTGAATTTGCTGTCATTGTAAATGTACCTAATGTAGTACCACCTGAATTTTTTAAAGTCACAAGTTGAGTACTATTAGAATTGTTAACAAGTCTTACAAGTGTAGCAAAACCAAGGTTTGTAGCTGATGCTAAATTACTCTCTGAGCCTTTTAGTTTGACTGCTGCCATAATTATATCCTCTAATTATATTTATTGTACACTGTTATTTATAACAGTTCTTGTCCTAAGATACAAAAAAAGGGAGCATAAAGCTCCCATATTTTTTATTAAAGACTACTTTTTATTTTTTGAGCCTTTTGGTCTGCCTCTTTTTTTAGCAGCAGGTTTTCTTCTTGGCTTACGCTTAGGTGTTTTACCATCAGCATATGCTTCGTTAACATTTGGTGTTGACTTATCGTCTTTTACATATTGACCTTTTGCGTTTCTAGCTCTTACACCAGTAGGCTCAGCCTCTACTCCAATGTTAATTAATCTTCTTAACCAATTAAACATACTTCCTCCATTTTATATTTCAACTATATTCATTTCAGATAGTGGCGTAAACCAATCATTATATCTAAAATACCCTTGCTTCTCATAGCTCCAATACCAACCTTGATGTGGTTGTGTTTCATCGCTATGATAATACCTCATACCTCCTCGAGTCTCGACATAAGTCGTTCGGCTCGGTTCGTTACTTGCTTGTACCATCGTGAATCTCTGCCTTCTACAGCAGCCTCCTTCCAGTCACCACTTTGCAGCGCTGCATTATGGCGATTAAATTTGCTCAAGCGCGTGAGTCCCATATTAAACATCATGTTTGCTACGATTTGTTTTACCTCTTGTGGATAACCGTCCCAAGCATCATGTAATTTTTTACAGTCTTCTATTACTGATTCGACATCTTTTTCAAAGCATTCGTTAACTCTGTCCTCTGAGACAGGAGTACCGACCGGTAGCCCATGTTCTGGTTCTCCTTCAAGGACAAGGTGACCAATCCCAAATGTTGCATAACCAAGATGGTCATTATATATTTCATAAACTACTCCTTCATCTACTTTAAGTGTTTCTTTTAATTGTTCAATATCCAATTCTAAATCCTCCTGGTTTCTAAATCTAAACATATTTATTTATACCTCTAATAATTTAAATTCTTCGCATTTTATGCATTTACCACAATTGCTATAATAAAAACAACTTTGAACTAATTCTTTTAAATCATCTCTTAGATAATCCCATTGTTGTTTTTTAGTCCAACCCATTAGTGGTGCTGATATAGTTTGTTTTATCGACCAATCAGTGTGTGCTTTGTATGAGCCATCGAAATATTTTGATTCAGCATCGTGATATCCATCTACTTTCCTTGGTATATTTTGTAAAGCTTCAAATATATTTTGAACTTGATATTTTGTAGGGTCTACTATAGAACAATCTCCTAACCCATCATCAAATTCTAACATACCACTATTTGCTCCCCAATAAAAATTTTTTATCTTACTATATCTTAGTGAAGCATTACACATTGCTAATACCCAATGTCTTGTAGAATAAAAATATTGTTCAGTTGTAAATCCTTTATCATAATCTTGATGAGTATGTATTACTAATTGTACATCTAATAAATTACATATTTTTTCTAAATGACTAGGTACTGTTGCAGCTTGTATTCTATGTCTATTTAATGGATAATAACTATATAATGCAATTGGTTTTATATTATTATCTTTTAAATATTGCAATAATGCTGTGGATTCTATACCACCTGAAAATGATACAATACAATCTATGTCATTTATACCTTCTAATGGCGTAGGCAACATAATATATTATTCACCACCAGTACCTTCACATTCTGCTTCTATTTGATAAGTAAAGTTATATGTATATGTAGTGTCTCCACTCTTTTCAAAAATTAATGAACCTGACCCATGATTAAATGTTTGTGACGCGTCTTCAGGCCCACCTTCAGAGTTTCCTGATAATGTAAATTGTCGTGGACTACCTGAAGTTGGTATTGAAATTGCTGATGAAGTTATGTTTCCACTTTGAGTAATAGTGTCGTTATGGGGTTCACCATCAGTAATAGTTCCATGTTTTACGGTATAACCAGATGGAGCATTAGTAATAGTAAAAACATTAGTGGCTGTATTTGGTGATGAAAGGCTCTCATCTCCATCTACACTAACTCGCACTCTTATAAGACTGCCAACATATATTACATTAAAAGTAAATCCGGCGGTGACAGCCGAATCAGGTGAAAATGAGCCTGCAGTTATAGAACTTACTAATGTTGTTGAAAAAGTATTAGCTGCATTATAAAAATCGCTTAACTTTATTGTACCAGATGCTGGTACTCCTGTAGCGCCTGATGGCACATTTGCTCCACCTCTATAATATTCACTTAATGCGTGAGGTGCTGTACCGCCAAATTCTCCTGTAATACTTCTATCTGTTCCAGCAGCTGTATGTATTGATAATGTCCCTGAACTTACTATTGCCATTATTTAACTATCTCCGCGATTAAATCTTCGAATTGTTCTACTTTTTCTGTTCTTTTTGGCCAGTAGATATAATCTTTTTCTGGGTTTGCTTTTAAATTTGATAATAAAGGTAATATAGAATTATATAACTTATTTAATTTATCCTCTAATTCTTCAGCCTTACCTGAAGTGGATTCTAATTTTTGACTTTGTTTCTGTACGACTTCCAATTCATCTTCGTCTACAGCTGTAAATCCAAAATCAAATTTATCTAAATCTATGTCTGACATACTTATTCCTCTATATGTTTATATTTATAATGTCTCGGTACTACTTTTGTCTTATCTACATGTATTTGTGTAATACCATGACTGGGAGTTTTTTTCCTAGGAAATATACTATCCCATGCATTCTTAAAATGTTCATCACTTACCACTTGTGGTCTTCTTTTACTTCCCTTACCCATAATTTAAAAATAAATATAATGCAATTCCAATTAAAGTTATAGCTAAAAAGACACTTAAAAGTTTTCTTCTAAATAATTTCTTTTGTTTTTTTCTCCAAGCATCTAAATTAAGTACTTCCTTAATCCTTTCCAAATTTGTTTTCATTAGTTAAATACAACTCCACCTCTACGGACTAATTCATTTTTAATTTTTTGTTTATCTTTTGGACGAGTATTATCTGCGTTGTACTTTTCTATTAAGTCAGCTTTACTAAATCCACGTATATATGGATGATGTGTTGTGACTTTCTTTGTTTGTCTATCAATATTTTTATACGACTTTCCTAATTTTATTGGCATAATATTCTCCTATTTTATTCTTTTCACGCTTCCTTTTAAATCAGCTAGATATGCAAACATTTCTACTGTAGGAAACTCTCTTTTCAAATCAAGTAATGCTTTTAAGTTTTCTTTATGGTCATCAAATAATCTTATTCTTGCATACTCACCAGTTTTTAAATACTTTCTAAAAATAATTTGTTTATTTTCAGCACTTGACCCACTCATATTACCAGCTCTTTCTACATATACATCTTTCATTGGTAAACCATGAGATTCTAAAGTTTTAATAAAAAGTTTTTTATCGTCCATGTTAGCTCTTGCAGTGACAATAATAACTTTTGAACCTTTTTTTGTAGCATTTTTTATAATAGCTCTTGCCTTATTAACCATGCGACCAATTGGTGTAGCAGTCTGATAAAAAATTCTAGCTGATTTAAACTCTCCATAATCGTATACTTCATTATTTCTAAGTTTATACGTATTAAACTCCATTGGAGTTAAAGCTTTTGTCTTTCCAGTATTTGTATTTTTTACAATTACACGAGCTTTTGAAACAAATAAAGTATCATCAATGTCAAAGATAGTTAAACCTTTGCCAGCTCTTTCTGCTAAAAACTCGTTAAATTTTTTCATAGATATATTATACCATACTTTTTAAGTAATGTAAATATCTATTTATAATATTTTTATGTACAGTGGGTTTTTATTGCTTCAATTTTATCCTGCGCATCAGCTATCTTTTCAACTTCTTTTTCAATAGTTTCTACTATATCGATATGTTCTCCAATACCGACTGATTGTCTTGTATAAACTAATATATTAGCTTTTGCTACTTCTATTTCTCCCTCTAATTTATTAATTAAAGCATTTAATAAAAAATGTGTTTCTGCCATATTATCTCCCAAATAATTTTCTTCTGTTATATTCGTTGATAGTATTTATTAATTCTTTTGTCCAGTTATCTCTGTCTTCTACAAAGACTTGTGGACCTTCATCTCCCGCAATACAAACAACTAATTGCTTTATAGGAATTCCAGTTCTTTCTTCCCACATGATAGCATAAGCTGAACACTGCATAAAGTAAGAGTCTATCCACTCTTTCTTTTTTAATTTACGAGATGTTTTCCAATCTATAATAGAATCAACGCCTTTCCATTGACCAACTAAATCTACTCTTCCAGCTAAACCTAAATGTTTAGAAAAAAGAGGAGCTTCTTGTTGGTAAACTTTAGTTACGCATTCATCTAATACAGGTTGTATATCTTTAAATGTTTGTATATTATGAGGCATTTCGTCTTTAATATACTCTGGGTCATTGGCTATATATTTTTCTATAATATTATGTACAGTTGTACCTCGTGTACTTGCAATACGAGATACTCTATTTGCTTCTTCTTCGCCTACACGTGCGCGCCACGCTTGTATCGCATGTTCAGACAATATTGACAATACTGTCGTTACTGAAGCGTATTTATTTCCTTCTGGGTCTGTGTAAAATCTACCTTTATCGCCTGTGACAGCTTCAAGGTCATTATATCCTAAATCAATAGGTTCATGTTCAAATTTCAATCCCATACTCCTGGTGCTAAACCATCATCAAACATATCATTAACTATTAGTTTCATTTGAGCTTTTGTTTGAAAGTAATAATATGTAAAATTTACGTTATAGTCAACACCTTGACTTTTACTACTATCACTGCTATCTTCTATTATAAAGTAAGACCACAATCCTAAAAATTTATTGTGAAATACTCTAAAGTGTTTTCCTTTGGCTACTAACTCCATAACCTACATTACCTCTCAAAGCAAAATATAGACCACCTACATATAAACTTACATGTAAATAATCTTTATATATAACGTCCCATATACTTGCGGGACTTAATATCCATATAACACCAGTTGCTATACATGTCATTGTAATACCACTAAATCTTGTAATTAAATCTCCTAACTCTTCAGTTAACCATCTAAACTTAGGAAATCTTCTACCTAATCTTGCTACAAAAAAATGTTTAGCATGCCATGGTATTAAACCTAATATACCACCAACAATTAAACCAATTGCTGCACCTATCTCTCCCCATGTCACAAACCACCAAACAACATAAGGTAATCCCCATGCTTCTGCAACTGCTCCATCAACAGGTAATTTACTTAAACCTTGTTGCATAAACATAGCTGCTAATGGTATGCGTAAAAAGAATGTTGCTACATTTGCTGGTGCTTTAAACATTTTATTTAGTTTTTATATTATCCTTTAGTCTTGGTGGTAAACCTGATTTAATTCTTGATTGTACTTCTTTCCATCCATCACCTGCTTTCTTTAATACAGAACCTCCACCATCATAATCTATATTAGGGCCTTTAGAATAATATGTTTTAATATGAGGATTGTCTTCTAAGTATTTAACTTTTTCTTCATACTTCATAAACTTTTCAAAGACTTCATCTGTCTCAGTATTTTTAAATTCGTATGTTGGCACTATAATATTTTCTCTAATCTTTTTACTGTGGATTCTACATCAGTACATAAATAATTAAATACATACCAATATAAAAAATCTCTACTTTCTTTTTTATTAAACCATTCTAAATTATCTATATAATTATTTATGCGTGTTAATATTCTTAAATCTTTTGTTATCCAATGGTAATCAGGATATCCATAAGATATAATTGGAACATCATGCATCATACATTCAATTCCAGCTGTTGAATTATCTATAATTGCTACTTTTGTTTTTGGTAATATACTATGTATTGATTGATAACCAGTAATAACTATATGTCCTGCGTCTTCCCATTGTTTTACAAGCACTGGATTTTTATATCTTGGGTGTAATTTAATTACAACATTCTTACCTTGTAATTTATTAACAATCATTTTTAATTTTACTATATGGTCACCAAATCCAAATCCATGTACAGTTTCATCATCTGGCATTTGGCCAATGACTAATATATGGTTATCTGGTATATCCTTTGAATCTTTCCATTTTAATAAAATAGAATCGTCCCATTTATTAGCTCTTCTTTTTATCATGTCTTGAATTAAACTACGTAATTTACATTCAGTTAAATCATTACTTAAAACATAATCAGGTTTATTAAATGTAATTTTAGAAGAGTTTGCATATCCCCATGTACATATTTGAAAATGTTTACTTGTTGGTGCTGTTGGTTTTATTATATACATTCTACGTAATTGTTCTTCATTACACATATGATTATAAAAATGTATATCAGCTGGATTATGTTCTGCTACTTCACTATGGCCTAAAACTTTCATAGCATCACGAACAACATCATAGTATCTACCCATGTTGTCAAACTTTTTATCGTGAAACTTAAATAGCATTGAACCATTTTGGTACTGGACGTTTTGTCCAATCCATTTTAAACCTATATTGCTTTGTATGATAAAAAGCTCGATAAGATTCTACTGCATCTTCTTTTATACATTCAGGATTAGAACCCATAGCTAATTTAAATGGAGTCATTTTTTTAACTGGTATATTATCAGGTAATTGTTCTAAAGCTTTTCTAAGTTTAGTATCAGTAGAATGTATTTTACTATAACGATAAGTATATTCATCGCATAAAGCGGCAAAATGTAAATAATGCCAGCGATAATTATGTATAGATTCTCTTGTCCATATTGTACAAGGATGATTGAAATGACATGCTCGATATAGTATATTTTCTCTTTCATCTGGTAATTCAAAGTATTTTGCCATTGTTTTACCTGATGTAGATGGTCTTCTAGTTTCTTTACCATCTAACATACGATGAACTGTTGAAAGCATTTGTGCTGATTCAACAATCATTTTAACTACATGTTTATCACATTGTTCTTGTGCCGCAAGTATAGGGTCTTTGTTTATAATAAATAAATTCATTTTTTCTTTTTTATATCTTTAAGCCATTTTGCGCCATCACGTTCTGCATCAATAAATATTGCATTTGTAAATCCAACTGGTAATACTACTGAAATATGAACTATAATACTCGTAACGATATCATATCCTAGCCAACCCATATAATAAGCTGCTACAAATCCAAAGTATACACTCCACATTGTAAAAAGTACAAGTGTAAAGTATAATTGTAAACTTGGGTCTGCAATATAACGTAATGGATTGTATCGATTGTCCATGACAAGTCTCCAACAATCAACAACCCATACTAATAATTTTAATAATTTAGTTTTCATAATATATATTATAACAAATTTTTAGTGTTTTGTAAACAGTTATCTTACAATTAAATTAGGAAAAGTATCTTTAACTAATTTTTTAGTAATACCTTTATATTTCATTTTCTTATCTTTTGCTGCAATAAGTAATTCAGCTTCTTCAACATGAAGTGTTTCAAGCAAATTTAAAAATAAGCTTTCTCTTTTAAGAGGGTTCATTTCATTTGCAATTGGTCCTTTAAAGAAATACTTAAATTGAGTATAAGCTTTATTCAATATAGTATATTGATAGTCTTTAGGAGCATCATCTTGTCTATAATTAGGAGCTCCTTCAGGCAAAGCTGATACTACAGCATCATCATAGTTAATTCTAAGTATGTCTGTAAGACCTGGTGATTTATTGAGTTGTAAGAATTTAATCCTTTCATCTCTTTTTACGATTTTGCCTGCTTCAGTCAGGACTTCTGATATTAATTTTCTAGCCATTATAAAATTCCTCCACGACTTCAATTAAATGATTACATCTTTTCTTTATTAAATAGTTCAATACTTTCATATTAGGCGTTTTTGTTTGCCCGTTAAAAGTATTTATAATACTTGCTTGTATAGGGTCTGGTATATCAGTTAGGTCAATAAGTTTTTTATTACGTTGATAATTACGATATGTATCTTCATCCATGTGTTCTCTTAAATTATCAGCATTTTCTAACCAGTTATCAATCCTAGTTTGTCTTAATGGTGTTTGATGATTTTCACTGATAAATGTATCATCAGCTGATAAAACATTTGGTACACCATCACCACTATCTCCTCTCATTATATGATTAAATAAATAAGTTCTTGGGTTTTTATCTGTGACAAATTTCTTTTGTATAGGCGACCATTGTTTTACATTTTTATATTTTTGTAATTGTATAAAGTCTTTATCAGAAGATATAATCATTACTGGTTCATCCATACCAAATTCTTGTGTTTGCATAACAAGTGTACCAATAATATCATCAGCCTCTACACCTTCCATGTGGATAACCTTATATGGTAAATAGTCTCTTATTTCATCTCTTACTGTATGTAATATTCTAAATATTTCATTCCAATCTTGGTCTGATTCATCTCTATTTTTTCTACGATGAGCTTTATATTCAGGGAAGAAATCTTTTCTCCAGGTGTTCATACCATCAGCACATATAACAACTTGGCCATATTCATCTCTATGTTTTTTATTATACATACGAATGCTGTTAAGTATCATATGCCTTATCATACTTTCATCATTTAGTTTTTGCACTATTATATTGCTAAGTGCTATTTGGCTGTAATCAATCAATATCATAATAATCTCCTATCTTCATAAATATATACGGTATTACTGCAACTGCTACAATGAATAAACTAATAAATGTTATTAGTTCACATACATTTTCAAACGGGGCCATCATCGTCATCATCTCCTTCAGGGTCAAAGTCTGGCTCAAAATTAAATTCTAATTCTCCATCTTCTGGTACAAATGTATATAAATCTTTTTGTGCTTTTTCGTTAATGAGAATCATTTCTTTTATTTTGACATAAGCATTATCAAGTGTTTGATGTAATCCATGCGGAATACCATAGTATCTATTAAACATTGCATTCAATAAATTAACTACAACAAACATATCTCTTGATTCTTGAACAGTTTCATTCCTAAAATCCATTTCCATTAATCCTTCGCTTACTTGGCCAGTTTTAATAAACTCTTCAAGTACTTCCATAAGGTAATGAGAACATTCAACACATTCATTACTTAATCTATCTAAGTTTTGAGCTTCTTTTTTTATATCCTGTTCCTCTTTAGTTGGAAAAGGAATAACATTATCTTTATATTTTTTCATATAGTATATATTATAACATACTTTTAGTCATTTGTAAACAAGTTTTTCACACTTTTTGAACCTATCCTACAATTGATTATACCATTATAATAATTTTCATTTAACAATACTTCTCTATCAAATTGTTCTTTTGTTTCCATATATGCGCACTCTCCTTTAGTTTTACATAGATGTAATATTTCTCTGTAAAACATTTCTTGTCCGCATTTTTCTACATCTTCTTGTAAATGTTTATTTGAACCCCAATAATCTCTCCAATCAGATTCAACTTTTAATTTTTTTCTACGTTTTCTTGTTTTAGTTATAGGGAGTGTTTTAGCTTTCCAAAAGAATTTTTTACCGATATACTTTTTATTTGTGGCTCTATTTGTTATACAATAGACAAATCCATATAAATCAGAAGGTGTAAAATCTTCTGGTGGGTTATATTCTCGTCCTTTGTATTTCCATTTCATGGTAAGAATATAAGCATTAGTATACTCCATACAAATGCCGCATACAATGGTGAAAAGTTTAAGTGAAAGTTTTTATCAAATTTATTCATAGTCATTAAAGTTTAATTCATCAGCGTCATCATCAGTAGGTTCACCACAATGAGGACAAAAATTAATTTTAAGTTCTCTATCGTCAGGCTTAATTACTATCCGAGAATAGCAATATTCGCATTCCAATATCATTGCAAATAAGCCTCAAAATCTGTATAGCCTCCAATATTTTTTCCATCTATTTGAATTTGTGGAAATGTTCTTGCACCTGGAAATTTTTCTAACATTTCTTCTCTACCAAAATCTTTTCCTAGTTTATAATAGTTATATGTATGATGCGATTCTTGTATTACTTGTTGTGCTAAAAATACTGCTTTATCGCAAAACGGACAATTGTCTTTTCCATAAATTTCTATTTTCATTTCATTGTCTCCTCAATAAATTTACTTATAGTATCTATATCTCCATCTGATAACATTGAAGCTTGAGCCCACATTGTAGAACTCATATTTCCTACTTCTTCCCTATTTTTGTACGCATATAACTTTTCAGAAATATACGATGCATCCTGTCCGGCAAGTTTGGGAAATACTCCCATTCCCTGGCCCGTTTGTCCGTGACATGCAGCGCACCCGGCCCAAAGTCCTTTAATGGAACTGAATGGGTCTGATTGGGCTGCGACTTGTTTTTTCTGCTCAATCTGAGCTGGTGTACCATTTTCTTCAACGTATTTAACATAACAGTCTCCCGTACAACTATGTGCACTACTATATCCTTTATACTCTAAATTATCATATGTGAATGTTAGTAGTCCAAACATAAATCCACATATACCTATTAATAAATAAAATGCATCGTTCATTTAAATATATTTCCTATAAGATAAAATGCCATTAACATACCACCAAAAACAAATAACTGTACAAATGCCATAAAGGCAACTAAAGGTAATTGTTTTTCGGCCCACCAATTTAATTCTGTTTCTTGCCATTCTTTAAATTGTTCAGGCGTGGCATCGGCTGGTTTGTTTAAATTTAATTGCAGTTGCGTTTCATAACCTGACATTACATTAGCGGCGTCATCAACTGCACTTGGTCTTTTCCACGAATCTGGACTCATAATGATAATCCTTTTAATGTTTTATCGTCAACGTCTTGTTTGACTCCACCAACAACATAAGAACTTATCTCAGTTTCTTGTGGAGCAACTTGTACGTTTCCGCCTGATATCCATTTTTCCGTCCATGGTAATGGATTCATTTGTGGAACTGTATATGGACAAGGTAAACCTACTGCTCTCATTCGTTTACAACCTATCCATTCTACATAGTTTTCTAAGATTGATTCATTTAATCCAATCATTGAACCATCTTTAAATAAAAATCTAGCCCAAGCTTTTTCTTGTTCAATAACATCTACAAATAGTTTTACTATTGTATCTTCATTTTGCTTAGCTATCTTTTGATAATCTTTATCTTCTTTAATCATATTTTTTAACATGACTGTTGTAGAAGCTAAATGTGTATTCTCATCTCTTGCAATAAATTTAATTATTTTAGCATTGCCTTCCATTTTTTTAAGCTCAGCGAATGCCCAACTGCAGGCGAAGGATACATAAAAACGTATTCCTTCTAGAGCATTCGCTGAAAGCATCGCCATATATAGATTCTTTTTATTTGGTTTATTAATTACTGCATCATAATAATTTGCTATATCTTTACCACAATCTAATATTTCTTTAATATCTAACATTGTATCAAATACTTCAGATGGATTAGGATATACGTTTCTTATTATATGTGTGTACGACCTGGAATGAATCGTTTCAAAAAACGACCAAGTCTCAATCCAATTCTCAATTTCGGGTAACGAAGCAATAGGAAGGAAAGCAAGGTTCGGGGCCCGACCTTGAACAGAGTCCAGTAGTATTTGCCTTTTGAGGTTTGATGTGAAGATATGTTTTTCATGGTCGGTAAGTTCTCCAAAGTCTTTTTTGTCTTTTGACACGTCAACTTCTTCTGGTCTCCAGAAAAAGCCTAGTTGTTTATCGGTTATTTTTTCGATTTGAGGATATTTGACTTGGTCAAATCTTGCGACGTCAACACCTTCATCTAAAAACATGTTTTTTTCTAAATGTGATTTTTTATTTTTTTGTAATATTGGCAATTTTATTTTCCTTTATTTTTATATAACACAAGCTTCGCAATCTTCTTCTTCTTTATAAACTTCACTTTCGCCATCATATGAATGATATGTTTCTCCATCAACTATTTCACCTGCACCATCATATGTATTGAAATAGTACAATTGTTTTAAACCAAGTTTATATGCTGTAAATAAATCTGTAATCATTTCTGACATAGGAATCTTATTATCCTCGTAATTTTCGGGATTATAAGATGTATTAACTGATATTCCTTGGTCGATATATTTTTGTAATATACCACATATATTTAAGTATCCTTCAGGAGATTGTTGTTCCCAAAGTAAATCATATTTATTTTTAAGATGATGATAGGCTGGTACAACCTGTGCCATTACACCGTCTTTACTTTGTTTATATGATACTAAAGCTCTTGGTGGTTCAATACCATTTGTACTATTACTTATTTGAGCGGATGTTTCTGCAGGCATTAATGCCATAAGAGTAGAGTTTCGGATTCCAGTTTCTCTGAGTTGCTTACGCAAGTCTTTCCACGGTAATCTTTCTCTGTGCGCTATTAAATTATCTATCGCTTCTTTATAAGTATCGATAGGAAGTATTCCTTGAGAATATTTCGTATCAGTATTATATATCATTTTTCCTTTTTCAACAGCAAGGTTTGCAGAACTTTTTATTAAATAATATGACCAAGCTTCAGCATATTCATCTACTATTTTGTAAGCTGATTTGTCATATTTAAGTCCTCTCTTTGCAAGAAAATAAGCTAAGTTAATAATACCTACACCTAACGGTCTTCTATTTAAAGTACCTTTTTTAGCTGCTGGTATAGGATAACCTTGATAATCTAATAACTCATCTAAAGCTCTTACTGCTAAATCACAGTATTTTTCAAACTCATGTGGTTCATTAATTAAACCCCAATTAATAGCTGATAATGTACAAAGAGATATTTCTCCATCTTCATCTTCTGGACCATTAAGTGGAGTGGTTGGTAAATCTATTTCACAACATAGATTACTCATTCTTATTGGAGCTCTTTCTGATATAAATGCGCCATGGTCATTTGCATGGTCTACATTCATAAGATAAATTCTACCTGTATCTTTTCTTTCAGTTAAAAATGATTGAAATACTTCTAATGCTGGTAAAGATTTTTTTCTTATACTATGAGCTCTTTCATATTTTTCATAAAGCTCTTTAAATTTATCTTGGTCAATAAAAAATGCTTCATATAAACCTGGTACATCATTCGGGTCAAAGAAAGTAATATTGCCGCCTTCAATTAACCTTTCATACATAAGTTTATTAAATTGAAAAGCATAATCCATGTGCCTAACTCTTGTTTCATCTGTACCTTTATTATTTTTAAGTACAACTAAGTCTTCATATTCATAATGCCACAAAGGTAAATATACAGTTGCAGCACCACCTCTTACTCCTCCCTGTGAACAAGATTTTACAGCACTCTGAAAATATTTAAGAAATGGTATAAGTCCTGTATGAACAACAGAGCCATCTGCTATTTTAGCACCTAATGCTCTTATTGAGCCTGCACCTATACCAATACCAGCTTTTTTACTTATATACCTAACAATAGAAGTAGCAGTAGCATTAATAGAATCAAGACTGTCTCCGGACTCAATGAGTACACACGAAGAAAATTGTCTAGTTGGTGTTCTAACTCCTGCCATAATTGGCGTAGGTAGCGATATATAAAATTGAGAAATTGCATCATAATAATCCTTTATAAATTTTAATCTATTATCTTTATAGTTGCTAAATAAAGTCATAGCAACCATCATATACAATACTTGTGGAGTTTCGTATATTTGTTTAGTTCTTCTATCCTGGACTAAATACTTACCTCTAAACTGTTCCATACCAGCATAAGTAAATGTATCATCTCTTTCATGTTTAATATAATTACTTAGTTCTACTATTTCATCTTCAGTATATAAATTAGTAATTTCTTCATCATAGACTCCAAGTTCAACATTTTTGTCTATAATAAATGTAAGTGGTGGTACATTGTATTCACCATAAGCTTCTTTTCTCATTTTATAAGAAATAAGTCTAGCTGCTACAAATTGGTAATTTGGTGTTTGTTCTGATATAAGTTCAGCGGCTGATTTGATAAGTAGCTCATGGATATCATAAGCTGGAATCTTATCGTATAATTGAATATTTGCTTTAAGTTCTATTTCAGACATTGATACGCCTGATATATCTTCAACTGCCCATTCTAAAACTTTATGAACTTTTTCCAAATCAAATGCTTGGATAGAACCATCTCGCTTAGTGACATTAATTGTATTTGTTCCATTCATAATAATATATATTATATCACAAATCCTATGATTTGTAAAGGTTTATTTTACTTTATTTTCTAATTCTTCAATACGTCTGATAAGCGCGGGATACGCATCAAACTCTTCTAATGGACAAGGTGCGTGAGAATCTCTTTCAAGCAATTCTATTCTTTCAAGTAATAGAGGATGCTTTTCAAACCACTTTTTTTCTTGTTTGATTATATCAATACCAATCTTTTCTTCAAGGTATTTATCTAATCTTAATAGCCAATTAGGTTTGTAAACTTTAAGTAGTAATGATATTATCGCCTTGACAATATTTATTACTAGGCCAATCATTTTAGCCTCTTATCTCTTCTAAAGCTTCAGGGTTTTCTATTTCTATTCCAACTCCTTTACCTTTATCTCCATTTGGCATAGTCACATCTCTGTAATATATGACTACTTCACCTAATTGTTTTATGTATCTTTTAAGTTCTTGCATATCTTCAGCCATAACTTTATAGTCACCAACTGTAGTTGCAACAAATACAACTTCTCCACTGTTTAATTCTTTCATTTCATCTAGAAATCTATCCAAATATGTATAACCTTCTGGCCAATCCGGATTTTCTCTATCTTCTAAATCACACGCCTTTGGTCTTTTATCATCGACCTTTTTACATGGATTTGCAATTCTTGCTTCTGAAACAACCCACCACTTTGGTGCTGTTAATTGTACAGGACGTGGTAAATCTGGTTGCATTATATCTATTTCAATAGGTTTAGAACTGACTTCAATTTGTTTAGTTCCCATTAAGGAACAACCACTAATTATTAGGATTAGTGAGATTGTACAAAGCTTCTGTATCATCTTCAAGACCCTCCATTACCGCTTCACTTGCGCCATTAAATCTGTTTTCTATTAATCCAGGTTTTTTAACTGCTAATAAATCTAAGTTATGCCTAGAGAATATTGCTAAATATTCAGCTTTTTCTGCTTCTATTTCAGCATTTTTTCTGCTCATGTTTTGTAAAGCCTTACCTTGTTTTTCATATTGTTCTTTCATGGCGGCCATAGCTTCTTCTTGTTGTTCAACTGCTGCTTCTAACTTTATATTATTTTGAGTTAGTGTTTGATTCTGATTATATAAAAAGAATGTCACTAAACCTAAAGCAACAAGTAAACCCATAGTCAATTGATTCATTATTTATTCTCCTCAATATATTTTTTAATAGCTCCAACTGTTGTTAAAGTTTCAGCTTCATCATCAGTTATTTCTACATTAAATGCTTCTTCAAGTTCCATAACTATTTGAACAGTATCTAATGAATCAGCTCCTAAATCTTCTATTAAGTTTTTATCATCAGTGACTGTACCCACATCAATTTTTAATTGTTCTGCAATTATTTTTTCAATCATTATTCTTCCTCTATTTTATATCTTAATCCATTCATACCTCTAATATGCACAGTTCTTTTGTCATCAGTTCTGAATTTTAGTTCTTTGAAATTTGCTTTGATTATTTTACGTACGTGCTCGTACACTTGGTCGTCTTCATTGCCCCATTGAGAATCATATGAGACATGTATTGTATATCTTAATGTCCAAAAACTAGATAGCCAATACCAAAAATTTTTAAGATGATTCCAAACTTTAATAACAAAATTTTTCATATTATAATTTATTTATATCTACACCAATAACATCTAAAACTACTTTACGTAATTTTTTATCGTCAGTTTCCCAATGTTTACTGTATCTATTAAATCTTATTTTACCCATACTTACACTTAAATCTCCACCATAAATATCATAACCAGCTTTTTTAAATGCTTTTTCTATATCATATCTGAGTGCGCTATTTCTTAATCTTAATTCGCCTGTTCTGTAATATCTAAAATCGTTTTCATCAAAATCGTATGTATCTGTTTTAGAATTATATCTACCTTCATTTACTTCTTTCTGGCCTTTTATCATAAGCTTTCTTTTTCTATTATCTAATATTCTTTTTAAAAAAGCTTTGGCTTCTTTTGTTCTGCCATCATACATTCTAACTTTTTTCTTATGTCTTTTATGCATTACTTTTGGCATCATATCAGCTGGCATTGCAACTCCGCCACCACCTACTGAATTTGCGGCTGCGTCTTCCCACATTGCTTCGTATTCTTTAAATGTCCTTCTCATCTAGTTATGTCTCCATTACTTACATAAAGGTCTTGGTTTGTTTTATAATGTTTTACTCTATAAATATTTATATTCTGAAACTTTCCAATTGGTTCCTGTAAATTTTCTACAATTACTCTTGTATTTTTTAATGCTATTACTTCTCCTGTCATTGGTGATACTGTATCTTCAGTCAATATATAATTACCTGGAAACAAGTTTGAATTTTCATCTTGATACCAAGTATTTTCATTTAGTTCATGCGGGTCAACTTCTATATCTAATGCCTTTTCTAACATTTCTAACATTTTCTTATCTGACATTTTTGTATGTTCTCTTATAAGAAAAAGAGCAGCTCCATATCTTGCTACTACTGAACGACCACCAGGTACTTTACCTACAAGTCTTTTAAGGTTAAATACTAATCTATGAAAAACTGTATATGCAGCCTTTTCATCAGGTTTAGTTCTTTGCTTTGCTTTTTTAAGAACTTTACCTTTATCATCTATTATACCAAGTTTAAACGCTTTTGTTTTCTCGAACGGAGTAACGAGCAATTTCAAAAAACGAAATGCGTAAAATAAATCTCCTGCTCTTGATATAAATGACATTATAGTTTTCTTAATACCTCTACTATGTTGGGGTCCATTATTACCTCAACTTTTTCATCCTCTGGCAGATAATGAAGATAAACTAAAAATGGTTTTATATATTGATAATGATTTTCATCTATCTTAAACCACATCATTCTATTACATGCTTCTATACCAAATACATTATAAAGAACTATTATGTGATTAAGTATTAATCTTTCCTGTAATTCACCATGTTCTTCGTATCTTGTAAGCAGCCTTTTAAGATATTTAAATCTTGAAAGGTCATTTTTAAACTCTTCAACATCCGTACATTCCGGATTATTATAATTTTGAGCTGCAAACAGCTTAAAATTCTTATTATTCAACTCATCAAATACTTTCATCATATATTATATATAATATAGTTTATGGTCCGTCTTGGTCTATTTCCTTTTGTGCGTCCTTTAAATTTTTAGCTTTATTACCAACTCCTAAAGAAGCCTTAGCAAATTTTAATAGCTTAGAATCTGGGCCTGATATTTCAACATCATCTCCACCATACATGCTTGAACCTAATTTTTTAAGTCTTAGTCCAAATTTTTTGTAAGATGGTCCGCCGCCTTCAACTCCAACAAAAGCTTTTACAGATAATTTGCCTTCTTTAACTTCTTTTTTTTCTTTTTCTTTTTCTTTTGCTTTAATAGCTTTTTGTAAAGCAGGTGGAAGTTTCTTTTGTTTATCAGTAAGTTCGTCTACTTCTTCATCACCTTTTTTATCTAATTCTTCAGCCTTTGCTTCGTAGTTTTTATCAACCCAATTAAAGAATTCTTTTTTCTTTTCATCATCCATTTCGCCGATACCACTTACGCCAAACTTTTTAAGACCAGCATTAAATACTTTTTTATAAGCTGCTTGCTTTTCAGATTCTTCATCTACTGATTCCATTAATTCTGGATATAGTTCTTCAATATCATCATCATCCATTAAGTAAGCATCTGATTTTAGAAATTTAAGAAGATTTGCTTTAGTACCACTTACGTCAGCTGTTGTTTGACCAGTATCTTTTATCTTTACCTTAAATTTCTTTTCAAGCTTTTTTGATAAATCTTTGTCTCCTATGTAGTCAACATCAATTTTAGCTTCATCTAAAGATATAGTATGTTCTTTTACTACTGTACCATCAGCCTTTTCACCAGACTTTTTAATAGTATGAGCTTTTTTGAATTCACGCTCACTACCATCTGGTCCATATTTACCTGAAGGTTTATTAGGCTCTTCTACTTCATCAAGATTTTTTGGTTTTTCATGTACATAACCCATTGCATTGTACTTATCATGGTCAGCTTTATTTTTAGCTTCATACCCTTTACCAGTCTTTGGGTCATACATCATATGAGGATATTTTACTTCCTCTTTCTTAACAGCTGGCTTGCCTTCAAGTACATTTTGTACTGTATCAGCAATGCTTTTTGTTATATCATCGTTAAATAAATTGTTCATTTTTTTCTCCGTTAATTATTCAAATGAATTATTAGTTCCCAGGTGACTGCTGATATTAAACCAACAATTATAACCCAGAATATTTTATTTATTACATTAACCGTACTTGCATTGCTATTCACTAATTGCTCAACACGGTCTATTCTATTTATAAGACTTTGTATTTGTTCTGACTGCTGCTTATTAAATTCAGCCAGGGTCGAGATTTTTTCCTCAGCTCTCGCAAGCGCTATAATCGCCTGAGCCATTTGGTCCAACTTCTCTTCTATACGGTCTAATCTTTGTGATTGTACTGTATATACCTGTTTCATCTCTGTATTATCCATCTTTAAAGATTATCCTACATTTAAGGTTGTTATATCCCTTGATTAATCGGTGATATTCTCCTTTCGGTATATCGAATATCATACCAGGTGTTAACAAATATGGCAAACAATTTTCATATTGAAAACGCCAGCCTTCACCTTCGAGTACTTCAATCTCACGATGTTCATTATCTCTATGCCAAACATATTCCTTATCGTCTCGTTCAATAAGAAACTCACGGATTTCTCCATCTAAATCTTCTTCTTTAACAAAAGGTAGTTCTACCAAAAGTAATTACCTCCACCTTTTAAACCTAAAGACTTTGCATACTTTGGTAATCTACATGCCCAATAACCGGCTTTAGTTTTATCAGTTTTTGTTTCACAGTTATGTCTGGAAGCAAAATTTCTAGCAGCATCACGGTCATTTATTCTAGATGTAAGGCCACCTTTTTTATCTCCAAAATTAATTTTCATTACATTACCAGTCTTTGGGTTCTTTACATATACAACATATTTGCTTGGACCACCAGACCTTTTAGGTTTATTTAATTCTGGAGCTTCAATCATTGGTTCTTCTAATGGGACATGAGCACCTTCATATAGACCAAACCTAGTTCTATATTCTTTAAAATTAACCACCGAACTCATGACCTGCTACCCTTTTCATTTCGTTTTTATATTGTGCAAAGCTAGGTTTTGATTTATATAACTTAATAGAAATCTCATCTCTTTCTTTACCTTTTATTCTCCAGTTATAACCTTTTTCTTTATGTTCAGGTTTAGTTGTTTTTACAACTCTTCTTTTATAACCTTGTTCCCAAGTTTCGCCTTTATACTTTCCTTCGCCTTCTAGGAATAATTTAAAACTTATCATGGTTTTAATCTACTTTTTACTGCATCTATGCCTTTTTTACAATTATCTATAATATTGTCTAAAGTTGAATTAAATGCTTTGATATCACTTTTATATTTTTTTTGTTGTTTTTCTGGCAATTCACTTAGTAATTTTTTTTCTTCTACTGCCATATCATTAGCTCTTGAATACGCAACTAACATGATACTTTTTGCCTTTGCAATTCTTTCTTGTTTTATAGCATTATTAAGAGATTTTAATTGTTTTCTATGCGTACGAGCTTCTTTATTATATCTTTTATGTAATGCTTTTGCTGCCATAATAGGCGCAGAAATAAGAATAAATTTAAGTATCTTCCACATCATAGCTAATAAATCGCCAAGTAGCATTCCTAAATGATATTCAATATGATTACCATGCAAATCTGGACTAGATAATATCATATCCATTGAACTGCCACGTTCTTGTAATTCTTTGCTTTCGTTAAATTGTTTAAATGTTTTCATCTTTTTAAATCGTACCTAAATGCACGCCCCTTGCTTTGTCCAGCTTTTGTAATTTTAAATTTAGCTAATCTTGCTATCATATTAGTTCTTTCTGTATTACCACGTTTTAAATCTTTTTCTAAAGTCTTTTTAACTTCTTTCCATATAGAATCTAGTATTTCTCTATCAGACATAACTAATGGTCCTTCTTCTAACTCTTTATCATCGTCAGGACAATGAGCTTCTCTTTGAGCTACAATCATACCAACTTGATTTATTACAGCTGTAAGTACCGGTGTTGGCATTTGACTTAACATTTGTAATTGGTCTTTAGTTAAACCTTTTACATTTCTCAACTTCTTTTTCCAAGATGATACAGCAGTTAAGTCTTTAGCTTCTCTTAATTCTTTAAATGTTTTCATGTACCTAGTTTTCTTTGAGTCTTTGCTTTACTTCTTTTACTAACTTTAGCCCAACGTTTAAGTAATCTTCTACATCTATTTGGTGCAGTAGGATTAAAAACAGATATCTCTCTATGCTCCTCCATATCAGCATCTTTTTGTAGTTTTTCTTCGTAGTATGTAAAAAATGATTTCATTAGTCTTCTAAGTCTACTACACCGTCGTATTCGCCTCTTTCAATTTCTAACATGTAATTATATAAAGCATCTTCAGCCGCATATAATCCTCTAAATACTTTAGCGCCTGATACTGTTCTATTGTTGTATTGAAATTTTTCATGCTCTTTATTTAATTTATGAATACCTTTTATCATGTCTTTAATATTTTTTATTTCTTTTTTTCTATTAAATAATAATTTTAGTTTTTCAGCTTGGCTTCTTTTATGATAATCTAATCTTCCTTCAGAAATTTCTTCTTTAGGTTGAACTATATCAGTATATGTTTCTTTCCATCCTTTCATTTTTTTTACCTCGGTGTTGGTCTTGACAATATATCCCTTGCCCTTGATTTATCTCGTTTTAGCATGTCCATGCCTTTGTCTATATAACCTGACATACGGCCATACGGCATTCTACCCCAGGTCTCTCCATCTTGATGAGCAAGATACTTTGCTATTCTTAATCCATCATAAGCTCCGCCATCATCACCTGTTAATCTACCTTCATCTAATGGTAATGACTTAAGCCATTTTTCTATTTTCTTTTTAGTGCCATGAACTGTTAATTGTATACCTAAAACGCCGCCTTCTAAATCAGTATCTAGTCCGACCTTTTGAGCAAGTTTATCTGCTATTTTTGCAGTTTTTCTAGACATATCAACTAATTGAAATTTATCTTCGTTGACAGATTCTCCTTTTGCTTGTCTCATAGCTGCTGCAGTTGGAGCTCCTTTTTCGCCTTTTTTCCTCATTCTTTTACCAGACTTTCTTCTCTTATGAATGTTAGCCCAAAGACCTGGACCTTTTTCTTCTAAATCAGTATCGTCTTTTATCATGTCCATTACTTTACTTATTGCGCCTGGTTTACCATCAGCAACATCTCTATAAAGTCTTAATAGTCTTTTCTTTTTTAATGGACTAAATGGTTTTAACTTACCTTTTGCTTTATATTTAGACATCTTAACGCCACTTGTACCAATATATTCACCTGGTCTTGTTTCATTTACTGATTCAAATAATCCAATTACAAATGGTGCTGACTTTTTAAATGATACTAGTTTTGCTCCAGATATATTAGCAATTTCATCCATAGTTTTTTTACCTGCATATGATGATAATCTTACTTCAAATCTTTTACCTTTTTTCTTAACAGACTTAATCATTTTTTTATTATCAACAGCTAAACCTACTTCATATTCAAAGTCATCTATATTACCGTTATAATCTTCTTGTACTGATTCATTATAGTTATATTGACCAGCATCTTGTATACGTGTTAACACACCATCTCTTGAAGATAAGCTTACATGATTTCTCATACCAAATTCATCTAATGCTTTTAACATAGCTAATAAACCTTTTTCTACTTTTAGTTTACCAGGTTTTTTATGTGATACATATATTTCGTGGTCTTGCGATACTACTTGTGTTCCACCAAAAGCTTTAACGGCTTTTTCATAATCTCTTTTAAGTTCATCTACTTCAGATTGTGTAAGTCCACCGCCTCTTATAAGATTCGCGCTTTTTCCTGGTATGGCATCTTTAAGTAAATCAAGCCAATCTTTTCTATCAGATTCTCTTCCTTTTGGATGTGGTAATCTTAAAGCAAGAGAGTTAGTATTTTTAGTTATACTCCATTCTTTACCAGTATGATTTTTTGTAATATCATTATACAAGTCAGACTTTTCAACTGTAGAAAAGCTAGTAAGACCTTTATTGATATTAACCTTTTGAGGTGTATATCTCATTTTAAGCATAGGTCCTGTTTGCCCATTGACTCCTTGCATTTCGTTTAATTGTTTTCTTATCTTTTTAAAATCCATTTTTATTACCTTTAGTCTAATCTACCTCTTACGATATCATCTAAATTTTTATCTAACCAGTCTGTAAATTCATCTGGGTCGTCTGTTTTTATTTCACCATTATCAAAAGCCCATTGATATAAAGCTTCTTCAGTATCTTGTGGTAATTCTAAATTACCTGTTCTTTCAGCTTTTCTTAAAGCAGCTCCATGCTTTCTTCTTATTTGTTTCATTTCCATTTCAATCAATACATCTTCATTTACTGATTCATTAGCTAATCTAAGAGCATTCATAACTACTGGGTGGTCGCCTAAACCTTTTTTCATTCTTTCTATTTTTTTATAAGCGCCAGTCATATTGCCACCCATATCCATAGCTATTTTAACAGCCTTTTGTATAAGCTTATCATCTACTGCTTCGTTTAAATCTTCATCAAACATACCAGAGGACTTCATCATTTTAAGAGCATCTGCTTTAGCTCTTTTAAGATTTCTAGCATTAATCTTTTCAACAGCTTTTTTAATCATTTCGTATCTTTTAGCTTTTTGAGCTTTAGTCATTGCTTCTTTAACGCTTTCTTTTGGTACTGCTTTAGGTCTAAGTAATCTTACACCTCTTCTTTTTAATTTTTTAAATAATCTTTTGAAGAAACCTTCGTCTAAATTATCTAATTCTTCTTTAACATAAACTGTAGCTACTCTCATTCTCATTATATGTAAACAAGCAGCCCAAACTTCTTCTCTTACCATTGTATCGCCAACACCAGCATTTTTAATATTATCATAAGACCAGTCCATAAAGTTATCATATAATGCATCTGGGTCATCATACAACTTCTTCATTTTTTTAAGCTGGTCATTCATTCTTTGATTATCTTTAATATTTTTGCCTTTTCTGTCTCCGATTAAAGCAAAGTAATAATCACCATTTCTTACTGGATAGCCTAGTGCTAACCAAGCATCTGGTCTTGCTGAATTACTTGGATCGAAATTATTTTCTAAATAATCATCAATCTCTTCTTGACTCATTTTTGAACCGTACTTTTTTTCTATAGCTTTAACATCACGCATTGTCATAGGTTTACTCATTGCTTCTGCTAAAAATGTTTCTCTTAGTTGTTTAAACTTCATTTTGCTTTCCTCATAGCATCTTTTGCTTCTTTTTTACTAAACCCGAATGTAGTATGCAACCATTTATATAAATCTCTTGCATCACCTTCGACTTCCATAACATTTTTTCTTTTATTCCAATTTACTAGATATACTCCTTCATCTTGCCAATCAGGAGCAAATTCTCTTGGGTCACCAACATCAAAATCAAGTTTAATTGACTTTATACCTTCTTTAAGTCTTCTAACTTCTTTAAATGTTTTCATTAGCTACCTCTTACCTTTTTAGCTAAATCTTTATCAGCTTTACCCCATGTTCCTGATGATTTAGTAACGAAGGAATTAACTCTTGCTAATCCCCATTGAACTGCAGTTGTTCCAGGTCTATGTCCTGTTTTCCAAGCTGCAACTCCTCTGTTAAATACTTGTCTAAGTATACCTAGTGGCATACCTGATTTTTCAGCTTTTTTCTTTAAAGCTGCTGTTGCTTTAGCCTCTGTGACTATATAATCTTCAAATGTTAAAAATTTTGCCATTTCTCCGTACATTGCCTTATACTTTTTAGTATGTATTGATGGTTTAGTTTTAGCTCTTGCATCTCCAGGAGCCGGTTTAGTTGATTTTTTTCTAAAGTGTGCATCTCTTTTTTGTTTAGTAGATTTAGAAAGACCAGTATGATATTTAGCAGGTTGTGAACCTTTTCTATGTCCAATATCTTTATCTTCTTTTTCTTTTTCTTTTAACTCTTCGCCTGGTGTATTTTTCTTAAGATATTTTGTATAAGCATCTGTACCAATTTCATTATACTCTGATAATTCAATGGCATCTAACCAATATCTTTTCTTACCAATATCAGACTCTACTATAACATAATTAGAACCACATACAATTATTTCTCCTATAGTATTTGATTCTTTTATATTAACAATATCTCCTTCTTTAAATAATTCTCCGCCAACATATTCTTCTCTTCTTTGAGATACTACTGGTAAATCAACATGTTGTCTAAAAGTATTTTCTAATTTTAGACCCATGCCTTTTCTTACAGCATTAAATAAATCATTTACATTTGCACTAGCCGGTACTCCTTTTGCGAAACCGGCTAGGTCATTTAGTTGAGCGGCCATACGCATTCTTGATGCAGACATCCCAGTAGCTCCTTCAGCATCTGGGTCTCTTTCACCTGCGCTTATTACGTTAATAGCACCTTTAAAATTATAAAAGCCGTGCCTAGCGTCTTTACCATTGTATTTGTTTAATAATATATCAAACTCTCTTACACGGTCACTACCAGCAACCATTGATACTTTGGTAAATCCTTGGTCGTACAATTTCACTGCTATATCGAGTACTGTACGAACATCTTTATCAGCCATTATATTACGTGCATGTTTAGGAAACATTTTACGTAAAAATTTTATTTTATCTTTAAATTGTAATGGGTTGTTTTTAGCATCATTCGAATGAGATGCATAGATTCTATAATTACCGCCACGTGATTGTTTCTTTAACGCGTCAAATAGTTTTTCATGGCCAATAGTAGGTGGATTAAACCTACCAAAAACAAACGTTATTTCTTTAGTATTTTCAGTTAAATAATCACTGAACGATTTTATCGACATTTATATCCTCGGTTCCCATTAGCCTGGATTATCCCAGCCTTTAATAATATCTTTGCTGAAATTGTTAGTAGAAAATTCTAATCTATCTACTAATTTAACAGCACCACCTTCCATACGGTCTATAGCCACAAAGCCCTCAACGCCGGTGACTTTAAACCCGGATTTAGTTTTTACAAACGTACCCATATTACTTAGGTCGTTTAGTTTATTTATAATAATTAATTTGCTATCTGTCACATAATTATGTAAATCAAATATTAATTTTAATTGGTCTAAGTTTTCCCTACTAAAAAACTTTAATAACTCATCTCTTTTATCTTTTTGTACTTGTTTACCTGCATCTGAGCTTCTTTTGTCGATTGCTTTAGCATATCTATCTTGTACAAACATAATTAAACCTTTAGCATGTTTAGATGTATTTGTTATTCTTTGTCCTTCTCTTACTTTTCTATTATTGTAAATGTTAATAATAAGATTAAGTTCTTTATTTTGTTCTATTTCTTTAAGTGATTTTGCTGCAACCTTTTGAAATATTTTACCTGCATTTGATAGATTATGATTTAACATAGCTGTTTCAGATGCTGTTAAAGTTGCTGTTCCTGATACGTCTTTTAATGTTGCATCGTCCATCCAAACGTCTTTACTTCTTTTTAGCTTACCTACTATATCTCTACCAAACTCAGCTTTCATATTTTCGAATGATTTTCCACTGTATGATGTATGCCATATAATACCAACTTTAGCACGTTGTATTTCTTTTGCTAATCTACTATTAAGAGGTACAGCATACAAGATAGTATTAGGATGGAAAGTAATGTGTCCAATACCATTTATATTCTCCTTTTTTAAATCGCTTTGGTCAAACATAAAATCGCCTTGGATAACATCTTTGATGCCCAAGTTTTTTAAGTGGTCAAAAGCAAGTTTTAATTTTTTACTTAAATCACCTGATGTATCTGCATCGATATCAGCATGACTTTTATAAACCTTCGGTGTTTTAGCGAATATACCTTTTTTTGCTACAAAGAATCTACCATCACTAGGGTCTTCACCGGCAAAAACGGCGGGGGCTCCGTCCCACTTGACAGTAATATCTATAGGTGCTTTAGTATTACCGCTCAACATATCCCTCATTGACCTGAGCGCTAGGATAGCTTGGCGAGCCCCCTTAACTCCACCGTCTATGATAAGGTCCTCAATATGAGTCATATGAGTATTCTTACCCGCGGCTTCTGATAAGTAAGTTCTTAATGTTTTCACTTGTTCATTTCCTTTGTTTTAGCTTTTAATTTTTCTAGATGGTCAGTCCAGATTTTATAAGCTTGGGTTATATTCTTTTTCTTTTCTGGGTCTTTAGTTCTTTTAATAGCTTCTTTCGCTCTTTGTTGCATAACTAATGTAGCTTGAACTTTATGTGCGTGTGTTCTATTCGCTTTATTAATGATAGCCACTCCTTTATTAGCAGTAGCTGCATCTTTAAATCCTAGCCCATGGATTGTACCTTTAGGATTTTCATCAGTATATAAATCACTATGTTTAGAGCTGCCTTTATGTTGACCTTTTTTACGAGGTGTTCTAGTTTCAGCTTCTAAAAATGTTTTAAATTTTATCATACAAATTCTGTTTTCTTAGATGGTCTTGTTGATGTAAATACTCCGGTTCTACAGCTTTGTATACCAAAATGATTCATATCACTAGAATATCTAGCATAAAAAATAGCTTTATAATCATCTCTTGGTATGAAACCATTTTCAGCCTGGTGATTAGATTTTATAGTCCAATACTTACCACTCTTCTTAAGCTTCATTTCACCTTGATGGAATTCATCAATATTGTTAAGACCTGGTTTGCCACCATAATCTATACCATATATTGATTTACGTACTATATCTTTTCCATCACCATCTAATTTAATTTCTCTTTTTACAGCATCTCCACTTTTCATTCCATCTGGAAATAGTCCTTTCAATGTTGATATAAAAGCGTTTACTTGTTTACTTCTTTCAAATACGCCTTTTGTACCTTTAGGTGTTAATCCACCATATTGTTGAAAGTCATTTGATTTAGAACCAGCTTTATGAGATAACCAAGCGGTTTGTTCACCCATATCGTCTAGTAAAAAGAAGTCAGCTTTTGGTGTACCTTTTGGTTGACCAACACCACTAACTTTTACAACTCTTCCACCAACTAACATATCAAGAGCTCCGTCTTCTTCGCTATCCATTACATTTTCTAGTTCTTTTCTAAAAGAAGCTAAGTATCTATCTTCAGCTGCAGTACCAAATCCCTTTCCTTTACCACCAAATTCTGGTGTCTTTAAAAAATCTCCTGGATACTTTACATTACCGCCAGTTGTATTAAAATTATATTTAAATCCTGGTTTACTGAATTCTTCTCTATCAGGGGCTGGGTCTTTTATAATAACCTCACCTTTAGTAGTTAAAAATTCTTTTTTCTTTTTGATTTTATCTAAGAATATATCAAGTCTTTCTGAATTTCCCTTTTTAAGATACTTAGTTAAATCACTATGTGTTAACACAGTGAATTGTAATTGTTCTTTAAGGAATGACTTAAACCGTTTCATACAACTATTTATAATAGTTTATGACTCAGTTTTCTTTTCTACCCAGAATAGGTTTGGTGAAATATCTCCATTAGGTTTAATGGAGATTATTTTTTCTTTATGTAATTTCGTTACTGTTCTTGCACAGCCTTCTTTTATACCAAGCTTCCAGCTTTGATATCCAGATAGTACTACAACTACGGATAAAAGGAAGTATTCCATTATCTTTCGTATACGTAGACATCAACACTATCCGCATGTCTAAGAGGAAGAGACTGGTCGTAAGCCCTAGGATGTTTGCCATCAGCTCTAGCATGCTTGGTACGAGGACCTCTTGCTTGAAGACATACACGAAATTGAGTCGGACTCCCAGGCTCCGCAGTATCAGTTAATTCAGCGTATCTTTTAGACCATGCATATTTTTGTCTAACATTTGCATTAATAGCTTTAACTGCTTTTCTTATAGTTTCTACTTCTAACATATCACCAGCACTTTTGGTGTAAAATGTTCCTACATAACTTGTTGAATTTCTCATTAGTGTATTGGCCTCCCGCCTAGTGTTTCAAGTTCAAACCCTTGCATATCAATGCCAAGTCTTGCTTGTACTGATTCGCAAAGTTTGTACCAAGATTCGTTAATAGTTTTTGGATTGTTATCCTTAGCCCAAGCTAACTCAACTAAATCTAATTCAATATCTAGTGGTATATTTGTAGCTAAGCACGTTACTGTTAAAATATTTTCCATTATCTGCACTCCTCCTCAAATCTTTTTTCGATAAGTTGTTCAACAACTTTATTTCTATCAGTGAGAGCAACTCTCTCATCGAATGAATCACAAAGGCCTGGTTTTGAACCACCAAGTAATTCGATTAATATTGACCCAGTATTCATTGCCTCAACTTCTTCAGCAATTCTTTCTAGGGCTCTTTCGTTTACTATGTTTGACATTTTTTACTCCTTATTTAATTATCTAATATGTATATTATAACATACTTTTTAGCAAATGTAAACGATTTTTGGGAAAAAAATTGAAAATAATTACACAATAATCACTATCTAAAGAGCGGTTAAACTAAGGGAAAGAAAAGGGGAGCAAAAGCTCCCCCATGATAATGTCAATAATAAAGGAGTGTTATACTTCTTTTGCTATAAAAGTGTATACACCGTAAGCAAGGGCTACCCAAGCTACTATGTCAACTAAGCCACCTAGTAGTAGGTACGCTAATGATAATCCGACAATGACACCGCCGTCCCAAGACGTACGTTCTGCCCATCGGTCCAATAGCCATGCTTTTGCTGTATTTAACATATCCATATATTCCTCCGTTAAAGTTTAAAGTCAGCAAAAGAGTCATTACTTTCTCTTTCACCAAACTTGTTAATCGGCTTATCTGGCACCATTTCAGTCATGATGTCTGATTGAGCCGATTCCTCTACATCATATAGTTTCATGCGGGAACGGTCCACACCAACTACAAATCTCTTGTATTTGGTTGGGTCGTTATATCTATTCTTCAATTGCTTTACCAATAGTTGGCCTAATTCTTCAAGTTCCTCTGTTGATATAAGAGCAAACATTAAATCAGCCGTTGCTGGTAAACCAAACGATTCAGATGTATCCTCTAATCCGACATCAGTATTACTATACCCAGACCTAGTAGTCTGAGTTGCCGATACTATAGGTACATTGAATTCTACAGCAAGGCCACGCAATTCTTCTGCTATGGCTTTGATATAGGTATAACTATTTATACTTCCACCCATGCCACGCATGCGACTTGAGGCACAAATATTTAAATAGTCAATATAAATCATATCAGGCTTAAAGTTCTTTTTAAGTTTAAGCTCGTTAAGTAAAGCTCTGAAATGACCTGTATGTGCTGAGCCAGTAGGATATTCTTTTACTATAAGTTTACCTACAGAGGCTTTTGCAATTTTTCCAATCTTATCATCAAATACATTTTTAGGTAATGAGTTTAAAGATTCAATTGGAAGGTTCATAAGGTTAGCATCGATTCTTTCAGCGATTCTTTCCTCAGCCATTTCCATAGTCACGTACAAAACATTCTTTCCTTGATTAAGAACAGATGCTGCGCAATGACACATGAATAATGACTTACCCACACCGGTACCGGCAAGGGCAATGTTAAGTGTCTTATTAGGTAGACCACCTTTTGTTATTTTATTAAAATAATCTAAATCAAATGGTATTCTATCTTCTTTACGATTATAAAAGTCAAACCTTTCATCACTATTGTCAATATAATCATGACCTATTTTTTGGTCAAATGATACGCCAAGAGCTTCAGATAATATTTCAGGTATAGCACCTTCACTTCTTAATTTGTCTTTACCATCAATGATTTGTATTGAATCCATGATAGCATTATAGACTGCTCTTTCCTTACACCATTTTTCTGCTTCAGTTATTAAATAATCAGTATCAACTTCTGACTTTTGTTTTATTTCATTAATTAATGTTTGAGCATTATTTAATATTTCTTCTGAAGCATGGACCTTTTTAAGTTCAAGTTCTAATATTTTTGACGTTGGTAATTTATTATGTTTGCCTACAAATTGTACAATTAAATCGAATACCGTTTTATGAGTACCTTCAAAATATTCTTTTTGTAAGTAAGGTACTACTCTTCTACAGAATTCTTCGTTATGTAGAAGATGATTCAGTATGTGTGTCGGTAGTTGATTCTCCATTTCCAATTCCTATTGTTGATAAATTATTTTCTTTAGCGTATTCTAAAGAATCCGTTATTATATATTGTAGTATAGCGCCTAGGTAATTTTTAAATGCTTCATCTTTATTTAGTTCATCTATAGTAAAATTAGCTGGGTCTTTAATTGTAAAGTTAAAACTAAGAGTTGCTATATCAAGTTCTGGACTTTCTTTAACACCTACTTGGCCGTAAATAACTATTACATCTTTCCATTCGCCTCTTTTAAGCTTTACACCTTGGAGAGCGCTTGTATCATTTTCGACTATTGCATAGTCTTCATCGGTTATTTTATACATTATTCTGACTCTATATCTAAATCAATATCAATCATTGGTCTATGACCAATTGAATAATAAGTTTTTACAAACTCTTTAAAGTCTGTATCTGCAAAGATTGGTTCCCAGAACTTTTTCTTAAGAGTTTCTTTTTCTCTTACTTTAGGTTCTAGTATTTCGCCAGTATTCATATCAACTGCTGCATACCAACCAACATTTGGTTTAGTGACATATCCACCGGCCATTGCTACATCAAGCAATCCACTATATTGTTCGATGCCACCTTCCCATGAAACACTAATTGGTATTTTAGATTGTTCTTTTACAAACCTTGATTTTTCTACTTTGATTATAAAATGATACCCTTGTATTTCAGTACCTTTTTTCTCTTGGCGTCTTCCAATAATCCAAATGTTATCTGCTGAGTAGTAAATACCTGTACCACCACCAACAACATCTTTTGGAAATAATCCAATCTCTTTATATGTATGATTAACAGCAAGTAAAGGGATGTTCTTCATAGTAAGATAAGGAGTGACCATTCTGAACAGTCCCTTTAATGCTTTAGCTCTTGACATATCTGCTACAGATTTTTCGTTAAGAGCATCTTCCAACTCTTTCTTAGAGGCTAAGTTCCCAATTGAATCAATAACGACTATTACTTTATCGCCTCTTTCGATATTTTCGAGTTGTCCTACTAAATCGAACTTAAGTTGTTCGACATCAGTAATTGGTGTATGTAATACTCTACTTGTATCAATACCAAATGTTTCAAAGTAAGATTGTGGTGAACCAAACTCTGAATCATAAAAAAGCATTACAGCATCTTCATATTGCTTTAAATATGCCGCTCCCATCAGCAAAGCAAATGAAGTTTTAAAATGTTTAGATGGACCTGCTAGAACTGTAAGTCCTGAAGTAAGTCCTCCTTCAATATCGCCTGATAATGCAACATTAACCATTGGCACATCAGTAACGATTATATCTTTTTCAGCAAATAAAGCTGAGTCTGATAGAATAGCAGTATCTTTAATCTTACTATTCTTTTTTAGTTTATCCATTATAGACATATTATCTTCTCCTACCGCGGGCGGTAATAAATGCATCATTCATGCGTTGAATTTTACGAGCTCTTGCAACAGCTTCAGCTTTTTTTCTTTTTCTTTTAGCTGTAGGCTTTTCATAGAACTCTCTTTTTCGTACTTCTTGTACAATACCTGCTTTCTCACAGGCCTTTTTAAATTTTCTTAAGGCTACATCAAAAGGCATTTCTTTTGGCGGCCTTCGGTCCCTGGGATGTCTTTTCCTAGGTCTCAAATCAATACTTGGCATAGTCACTCCTATTATTTAAATTCATATAGTATATTATAACATAAAACGGTCCAATTGTAAAGGACTTTTTTCATATTCATAAGTTCTTTTTTTATTATCTTGAACTAAGAACTTTGTTTCAATTGTTTCGAGATTACCAGCTAAATATTCTTTAACCATTCTTGCTGGATGTTCAGCTGTAGTCACTGGCACATTTTGACAAATATGATTCAATGACCTTTTAGGATTAAGTAATATAAAGTCATCTGGTAGTTTCATTAAAGATAGAGCTTCTCTTACTGTTAAATATCTATCTTCATCTGGATGAGTTAAGCATGTTGGCATATGACCTACAAAAGCTCCTATTTTATCTTTAGGTACTTCAGTAGTTTTTCTCATTATGTTGCCACCTGCTTTAAGTTTATGATATTGTCTATCGCATTTTTTTGCTACATTATCATATCCATTTTCACGCATCCATTTAGCAACTTCTTTATAAGTTGTTCTTTCCTCAATATAATCCATGGGATTAGTTGTTTTTTCTATTTTCTTTTGAAACTCTTTATGCGTGATACCACCCTCTAATACTTCTAATACATATTTATAATATGGTTCTTCGGAAGGAGTTTTGTCATTACATAATATTTGACTCATTGGGTCATCATCACGTCTTTCTACAGCTCTTATATCATCAGCTATCATTGATGGCTTTTCTAATACATATTCAAATAGTGGTACTTCATCTCCTTTCCAAAAGAAATAAAATGTTCTATCTCTTACTTGACTTAAACCATGCAATATTGATTTTGTTTTAAAGATACTAAATGTATAGCCATTATCTTCTCCTATTTTCCTCAATCTTTTTACAACAGGTTCTCCCATCTTGCTAGCTAACCTTGGAGCATTTTCTCCCCAAAAAACATCTGGCTTACATTCACTTAATACATACTCAGCTGACTTATACATCCAATCATTCATAGGATTATTACTTCCAGCTGATGGACTAAGTGAGCTTAACCCTGCACATGGGCATACAGTATTAATCACATTAACTTTTTCTGTGTAGCTCGCTCCCTCTGAGAGATTCAAATACGGGACCTTTTCATTATAATAGTGTCTAAGATGAGATTCATTATCTTGAAAGCCCTCGAATGTTAGAAAATACTTTGGCTTTTCTCCAAAGACATTTTCCATTGCTATTGTTTCTCCACCTATTAATGGTACAATACTTGCATAACTCATGCAAAAAACTCCTCTAAATTATTTGTTTCCATTCCATTCCAATATGGATAAAACTCTCTTGATAAATGTATTGATTGCGGCTTTTCCATATAATCAAAATCAAGTTCGCCGTTTTCATTATATAAATTTTGTGTCCATCTTATAATGCCATATTCTTTTTCTATATAATTATTAAATTCATTTCTCCAATCTGTTCTTTCCTGCCATGAGCCATAAAATGGTTGACCTTTATAATAACCTGACTTTGGTATTCTTCGTGATGGACATTCAATTGGTAATAACTCGTATATCTTTGCATTATATTTATTAGCTTCTTCTATATATCTATCAGCTAAATCTTCTACCTTTTGATTTAATCTTATGGCATGATGTCTTACATCTATATTACCAAAATAACATTCTAACTCGTCGTAATCAAATGGTATAAATTTATCAAAACCTTCATTTAAAGCTCCATTTAAAGTTTTGAATGGAACTGAATTTACTGTCCAACCTGGACGATACATACAAATAGAATGACTATCACCAATAACTATTTTATTAGTCGGGTTGGGATAGTCAATTCTTTCTGCTGTATCGAACATTCGTTCTAAATTTTTTAAATCTACTTGGTGCCATTCTGGTTGAACTTCTTTTTTAGCCGAGTCCAACTTTGATTTGACCATTTCGTGATACGGCGGGAAGTCGATTCCAATTGAATAGACTTTACCTTTGAACTGAGAAAAGTTGACAGTGTTTTGGACATACGGAAAACCATATACCCCACCAAACATATTAATTCCGCCACTCCAATCAGTACCATGGTAAACCCAAAGAGTATCATAAGCATTATGGTCTTTAATTTCTCCACCGTAGTTAACATCGCAGTTTCCATATTTCTCCTTTATCATATCTCCATACATTACTCCTGCAGCTCCTCTATGAGAACCTGGCCTTTTGGCTATAGGAATAAATGGACAGTTAATTAAATTTTTCATTACATATATTATAACATACTTTTTGAGTTTTGTAAACTGTTATTCAAAAAACTCAGTTAAAGTATTAGTCTTCTGTACACGTGCGACGCGTCTACGTGCGCATGCACGCTCGTCTTCACGTATCTGTAGGTACACGCCGAACTGACAAGACAAAACTTCAGTTCCGTAGTACTTGAGAGAATCCTGTTCGAACTCAAACAATTTAGTACCATCTTTTTTATTTATGTTGAAAGCTTTAGGATGGAATACTACATTTTCTGTAAGTCCAATCTCATCGCTATTTTCTCTCATAAAATAAATTGCTTCATCATATAGTTTCTTTGGAGCATCTGGCCACATAAGTCCTATGGTATATACAGCTCCTGGACCAGGTGAAACAAATCTTTGGTCATGATGATATTTCATTTGTGGTAATACAGATGAAGAAGCCGCTCCATGGAATCCATAATAATGTCCTATGCCAGGTTGTTCTCTTAAAAGAGTATATATTTCTGACATATGATTACATTGTTGCATTCTATCTAAAAAGCCAGTATCTCTAAAAGAAGATACCCATTCACATACATCAACTGGATGAAACTTTCTATCTGGTTCATTATATTTTTGACGACAAAAGTTTCTTGCTGCAGTTTGTATTGATGTATGTAATTCTGTTGTTCCCCAAATTGGCTGTTTGTTTTTAGTAGCTTTATCTAAATTATTACGTATAAATTGTATGTAATCTTTATCTTCATCTGCTATTCTATCAAAATCAACAAAGACATTATCTTTTCCTGATGCTAAAAAATGAACTCCTCTACCGCCATAAAAATGAGATATGAAAGTATTGCCAACTATATTCATTATACTAGTATCTAAGCTTGCAATTTCTTGACCAATAAATCTCATACGGTCATCAAGTGTAATTGTTGGATGGAAATATTCTACATCTTCTTGCAATCCATAATCAACTTTGCCATGACGATTTACATTTTCATATGTATCATCTACATAACCAAGTTGAATATTAGACCTTTCATTGATTTTATAAAGAAACCAATTGAACTCTTTCATGAGCTCAGTATCGTATTTCCACCAATCGTAATTATAATTAATACTTGACACGTTCCTCGTTTTTTCTTTTCACATGTACAATAGATACATTAGGACATAACTTTTCTATTTGTCTTATTTGTACTGGGTCATCTTCAAAATGCATTTGTATTTCTACTCCTAATGACTCTAACATGTTTATCATATGTCCTTTAAAAATACCAGAAGCTTTTCTACTATATAATGGATTATCCATTATGCCACCTGGTATACTATGTGGATTAGGTATATATCTTTTTAAAGGATTCATATATAGTGTATTATATATGCCTCGAGATTCTAACATTTTTATTGTTTCTTCTCTGTCAGTAAAAGGCCGCCCTGTAATGATAACGTCATCTTTACAGGGTCTTACGCCAGTGGTGCCTTCCCCAAAATAGATTACTCCATCGATATCAAAACTATTAACTTTCATAATCAGTTTTACTATCTTGGAATGTATGAGGCAAGTTTTTTGCCTTTGGTCTATTTTCTTTTAGCTGAGGTTCTGTCATAGCTGTGACTGTCCTTCTTGCTAAAGCATCACATTCGAATTTGGCATCTTCAGTTTTTAATTGTACTGGAGGAGTTTTTTGAGTCCACGCAGAAGGACCTCTTAAATATCCTACAATACCCATTTCTGAAGCTACCTTACAAAATCTAATAGCTGAAACTACTACACCGCCAGAATTAGGAGAGTCTTGGACTGAAAGTCTTGCTGACATTTCATATCTAGCTCCCGCAAATCCATAACCTATCATATCAAAGTTAGCAATTTTATTATCAGATGAAATATATTCTCCACCTGGCTTTTGCTGAACTGTAAGAGATGGACCAGCAAATAAAGTCATACCTGCTGTAGACTCATCCCTTACGATATTCTGTCCTTTAAGAACATTTTCTTTTGATACATGTTTGTTATGCAATCTATATTGTTTTGCCATATTGAGGAAATCAGTATTAGCTGTTCTTCCTGTTCTAATATGTTCCTGACCTTGTGTAGAACCAGCTGCCATATTCATTTGAATATGTTGCGTAATCATTAGACCTGAGTCTAACATGGCACCTTGTAAAACTTCTGACATTCTTGAAGCTCCCCAAGCCGACCTCATATCTGAACCAACAATTGTTAATCCAGCATCAATGAATCTTTGTTCAGTTGTCATAGCATCTTCAGTTGAAATTAATGTTGGTATACAATTAACAAAGTGTACACCTGCTTCTAATGCAACATCAATCCAATATTTTGAAGCTTCTTCTGAACCTACTGGTAAATAATTAACTAATACATCTACATTATGGTATTGTAATAACTCAACTGTTCTATCAAAAGTTTCAGCTGGTACAGCACCATTTACAAATGTCACTTCATCTGGATAATCATGCATGTGTGGAGCTATTCCGTCCATTTCTGGAGCTGAATAAACCATTGCATCTGTACTTACGCATGATGTATTTGCTTTTGTTGTAATTTTATCGACATGGTCCATAGCACAGTTAGGCTGAGCTCTTAAAGCTACATTTAACTTTTTGTTTACTTTCCTTTTATCGATATCAAACCCGATTACAAACTCAATATCATGTATTTGATATCCTCCGATATCTTCATACATAAGACCAATCTTATCATCAGGATTTTCGTTGTAGTATTGTACTCCTTCCACTAAGGACTTAGCACAACTTCCGACACCTACAATGCCGACTTTTATTTTTGACATATCTTTCTCCATTTATATCAGTTTATTTAAGTGAGTAATTTGACTGGGAGACCCAGAGTAGCTCACTACATATTATTAGTTATAACACTTATCAGACCACTTCCGAGGATAATGACTGCTGCCGTGTTTAAAATTATCAATGCTCTATCTTTCCAGATATTAGCAACTATTAACCAACCAATACATCCTGCTAATGAGAATACTTGGTCGTATAATGCAAACTCAGGATTCGCCCTGGTTGCCATAGCAATTAAAAGAAGTATTGAACTACCCCATTTAATATACCAATCAAGCGTATATTTTGGAGTAGCACTCTTATATATACGTTTTGAATTTTTTAATTCTTCTTCGCTAAACTTTGTCATAAACTATACCAGCTTCTTTAAACATCTTTGTTGTAATTTCTGTACTCTTTGCCCATTTAAGCGGAGCATCTAAAAACTCTGCTACAACTCTTACTACACCAGCTTGTATTATACCTTTTGCACATTCATGACAAACTGGTAATCCTACTATATACATTGTAGAACCTTTAAGAGATTGATTATGATAATTTGCATTGTATATACAGTTCATTTCTGCATGTACAACATACTTATATTTTTCTTCTCTATTATTCCATCTATCATCATAATCTTGTATACCCCTTGGAAATCCATTATATCCAGTTGATACTAATCTTTTATCTTTTACAGCAATAGCACCTATTTTTGTACTTGGGTCTTTTGACCATGTACTTACTACGCCAGCTATTTCAAGCCATCTTGCATCCCACTTATTTAACAAGGTCAAAGTGCCTCTCATAAACATGTAAGTTTTGTACTTGCCAATAAATATAACCTAACTCTACTTTCATACCTTCGTAATATAAATCTTCTTGTAGTCTTTCTTGTACATATCTTTGCCAAGCATAATCATTTCTATAACCAAAGATAACATCATTACTTCTCATTTGGACAGCAGCATGAAGCATATTATCACGAAGATAATAAGTCACAGCATTAGTACAAATAAAATCATTTTTACCGTTTTCGTTGTATTCAGTCCATATACTTGGTCTTTGATATATCATTGAAGCTCTACGAGATTCTGGATTATTTTCACATAACTCTTCAAGAACTTGTTGATATTGATTGTGGTATTTATCTGACCAGATTAAATGACCATAATTAGAATTTATTTCACCGTGTTTATTTGCAGAATATAACCAGGCTTTTGGCGCTTGAGTATGACCGTATATATCAAAAACATTTGTTGATTGTCTATTATACCACATTAATTCTTTTTCAATATATTCTTCATTTGGAGTACCAAATATTGCTGGTTTATCAGCAACAAAAGATGCACCAATTATTTCTATTGTCTTTACACCAGTTCTGTCATTTACAAAATGACCAGCATCTAGATGCTTTTTAAATATTTCAGCTATATCTTTTGTATTATTCACTTGATACATTTGGCACCTTTTTGTTGAACATATCTCTTGTTGGGTCTTGGCCTTCCATTTTACCTCTGGCATAAGCAACTGCAAAAGAACAATAGTTAATCATGTCTTTGTAAGTATCTTCTATGCTTTCGAAGTTTGGCTCATCAGTTGATTCAAGCAATGACGTTGCTCTCATCATTTTACCAAGAATAATATCATGAATAGTATCAATGCCACGTCTATAATGCATGGCCTGTACTACAGTTGATTCAGAACTTTGATAGTCTTGAGATTTTTTAGTTTGTAATTCTGCACATTCTTGCAGGACTCTTAGGCTTTCTTTCATAATCACTCCATAATTTTAATAATAAGTATATTATAACATACTTTGGGTTAAATGTAAACTGTTTTTTAAAATATTTTACTACTTGTATACTCACGTAATTTATCGCCTTGACCTTTAAAAGTTGTTATTAATTTCATTTTACTTATTGGCCAGGCTACCATTCTTCTACCATCTCTTGTAATAATTTCTTTTGTATTGTTTCTATCAATACATTCCCATAACATTGCATCAGGGGAGTTGTCATACTCAACGAAGAAAAGACGGTCAACTGTTTTACATTTTGGTACTTGATTTTTCCATGCTGAATTGACGGTAAAATATCCGTATGGATGTCTATTCTGACATTTGACTTCGACTGTTTTATCTAAAATCATACCATCTTTTTTACTATCATATTTGTCAGTACTTTGTTCACCGCCAAAATATTCAAAAACTAATTGTTCAGCTAAGTAGCCCATCTTTTCTTTATTCGTCTTGTATGTATTCATTATCTACTCAGAGATTTATTGTATATAATACCTTCGGATATTAATACTTCTCTATTCCACATGTGTCCTTTTTCAGTATCTTCTTTTGATTGACCAAAGTATGGAACAGCATGACAATCTTTAATCATTTGTTGGTTTATACTAAAACTAGAATTACCAACAAAAAGTTCTCCTAGTATTCTACCAAACTTACCTTTATCATGAGATTGCAATTGAACCTTTTGCTCTTTTAATAATTTAGTTAAATGAGCTTTAGATGCTAATCCATAAAACTTTTCTTCTAAATCTCTTGTTCTAGATTCAGGTGTGTCAATACCCATCATTCTTACTCTTTGTTTTTTGTAGACCATACCAAATCCTAAATCGATATCAACATCAACTGTATCTCCATCTACGATTCTTGTGACCTCTACGTTATATCTGTACATATTGTCTCCTATTTATAGAATATGTGGTTATTTATAACTACTGTTTCATTAAGTGAGTCAGCCCAGTATGGATGAACCTGGTCATTGTGATAATGCGTAGCTCCTTCTGTTATATCTCCATATCTTCCTTGTACAACATCTCTTGCTACTAAAAGAGAATTTAACCATGTAGGACTATCAACTGGGTCATCAGATTTTCCATCACAGAACCAGCTAAATTGACATTGATTTCTTATAGGAACCATATTACCTAACCAGTTTTCTTTCCACTTAGCTTGATATATAACATCGCACATTGTGCCTGGATAGTTTGGGTGGTCTAATCTATTAAGAACTACTTGAGCTACAGCAATCTTTCCAGCTAATGGTTGATTACCTGCTTCAAAGTAAATGTTTTGAGCCATACAATATACTTCATTATTTTCATCAAAAGCTTTTAATTGACCTGGGAATAATAATATAAACATTAACAATGCTCCAAATCCCATACCATATAAAAATGCTTTAAAAGGATGTGTACTCCTATTCATATATTTACTCATATAACATACTCCATTTCATAAGTTTTTCTTTTTTGACTTTTATTCTATCTTCAATTTGTTTATCAGTGACTAACCCACTTATCTTTAATGCTTCAATAAGTGTAAGCACATCTCCAACTTCATCTTGTAAATTTCTTTCATACTTAGTTTCACCACCACTACGTATCATTTTACTGCATGCTTGAATAAGCTCACCACATTCTTCCATTAGTATTACTAATGCTTCTTCTCTTTTTGTCATATATTATTTTTAAACACGAAATCGATAGCTCGTGCAGCCTCCTGTTCTAAATCTCTTTTAGCATACCAATGACCTGTATCTAAGTCTAAGTCTCTACATATGAATTCTATTTCTTTTGCGGTTATTGGATATCCTTTACTCATTGCATTACCAGCAGTTGTTAACATGATTTGATACATTTTAGCATACCAACCTGTACCGGTAATACCTTTGTATTCTTCTATTTGTCTTTTATTTACAAAGGGACAGTCACGATAAGATGTCCAAGTATAGTTAGTATTGTTAAGTTGATTTTTCTTTCTTTCCAATAAAGCCTTTTGTATTGCTGGTGGAAATTTATCGAACATTGTTTGATTAGGTTTGACGTATGGATGATTTTCCATAAGTGTTTTAGGATTCATGACTTCACCATCATGAGAAAATATAAAGTTAAAACTATTCTTATATTCAGCTGGAACATAATACATTCTACTTAAATCTTTTGTTTGAGCATCGGCAATATCACCAATCTCTTTATTAAGAGCAAACCAAAAATGTTTAATATCTTCTTTATCAACTTGTTCTGTTAAAGGAAATACTAATCTAAACTTTGGTGCTTCAACTGTAGAGGAGGCTGTTGAATAACAAATGTATCTATATTTAGAATACTTTTCTTCTATATCTTTTAAGTCTCCTGTAAAGTCATCAACATCTAAAATACCAAAGCCACCCCATGCAACTACATTATCATTTGCACGAGTTGTATCAGGTAAATATATTGCTGGACTAATTAAAGGAGCATCTTTTTTTGTGGGATACTTTTTAGATTTAGCAAGACGAAATAGAATAGCCTCGAACTCGTCGAAACTATTATAATCCATACGTTTTACTGTTGTGTTATCGTATATACTATCAAATATTGTTAAGCTTACCATGATTGTCGCTGTGGTCAGGTCCCTCCCAATCTTCTGGTTTAATTAAATCTGGCAATCCCATCGGGTTTGGTCTTTCTGGTTTGACACCTACTTCTTTTGATAAGTTTGCTCTTAGTATTTCATCCCAAGCTTTATATGGGTCAACACCAAAGGCATCAAGTGTTCCAATTGCTACTACACATAAATCAATAAGACCATCTACTATTTCTTCAGAATCCATACTTACAAGAGCAGCTTCTGTTTCATCTAACTCTTCTCTTAAGAAATCAATTCTAAATTCTAAGTAGCGTCTTAAGTTTTCTTTATTATCTCTATTGTCATGTATCCACTTATGCACACCATACTTGTATTGCATTTCATTTATATCTTTTACCCAGTCTTTGCTCATGTTACGATTTTTCCTGATGGTACTGTAAGTCCTGTATCCATTTGTCTTATTTGGTCAACAATTTCTTCAACTGGTTCAACAACAAATACAACAAACTTTCTATCTATATCTATACCATCTTTAGCTTTTGTGTAAGCCATGAATGGCATGAAACCTATTTTGCCTTCTCCTGCTGGAATAAGCGAATAACCATCTGATATTGTTATATGATTTGGATGTTCTTCAACTTTTCCTATTACTTCCTCGCCTGAGGATAATCTAACTAATTTCATTATTTTCTCCATAGTAGTATATTATAACACATTTTTTAGTAAATGTAAACTGTTTATCCAAAAAAATCCTCCAGGCTAGCGACTTCTTTTGAAGACCAGCCAACAGCTTCCAGGACCGGCTCAATTGGGTCAAGAAATGTTTTTTGAAACTGTAGCTCATGGTCAATGTATTTTCTTAAGCCAAACTCTTCTGGTAGATAAGATGGGAAAGCAATTACATTTTCATGAATTGAATTTGGTTGACGAAGATATAAGAACTTAATCTTTTCGCCATTGTTTATGAGTTCGTATTTTTTATTAAGCGCCATATCTCCTACTAGCTTATTGTAAAGGATTGCGCCACGAACATGTATTGGTGTTCCTTTTTTATAGAGTGTATTTCTATCTTGGAACTTTTTGACTTGAGTTACGCCACGCGGAAATGCAATTTGGTCTGGGTCAAGAGTTTTGAAGTGCTGTTTGAATTGCTCAATAGCTTCTTGTACTGATGATTCGTCTTTTTGCATTATAACTTTAAATATTTCTTTTAGCGCTTTACGACATGGCTCAGGTGTAGATGATTTGATAGCTTCAATACCCATGATTTTAAGCTTTGGTTGCTTGTATCTTACGCCTTCATTATCATGTACGTTCATAATATATCTTTTCTTAGCTGTCCAAAGCGCACGGTCAGCTATTGCTTCACGTTTCATAACCATACGATTATCTATACCACCAAGCATTCCATATAATTCTGCATATGATTTTTCTAGTTCTGGTTCTAATACATCAGTACAAACATTATCAAGAAAGTCAATTGTATTATTAGGGTCAAACTTTTTTACTAAATCATCTAGGCATACATACAACGAGTCTGTATCGATTGCGATAACATAATCTTTCCATGATTCAGGCGATAACATTCTATTGAGGTAGGAGTTAATTGCATATTCGGCCCATCGTATTGTAAGTTGTCCGGTGAGGGTAATGGCCTCAGCGACTCGTTGGTCAAAGAACCTAAAATACCTATTCCCAAGAGCACCATAGAGAGAATTAAGGAGAATCTTAATCGACATTTGTCTGTTCTCGGCGATAGCAATATCTCGTTCGATTCTGTATATTTCTTGTTTGTCATTTTTATCTACCTTTTCTTTTTCTTTTTGAGCGTTAATCATATCTTGTTTTATTCCAACACGCTCTTTATACATCTCATCGATGATAAATGGAATAATACCTGGCTTATCAATATTAAAATACTGACCATTTGCTGCAAGAGCTTTGCCATTATTGTTTGGTCTTTCAGATTTAGTAAGTACATTTTCTATATCGAAAGAAGTAATCTCTCCATTTGCAATAGTTTCTGGCGACATATTGTATTGCATAATAATTGATGGATATAGAGAGTTCAGGTCAAACGATACGACATTGTCATGTATACCGACTTGTGGTTCTTTTACAAAGCCACCAGGATACATTGTCTTAGTTTTATCTTCAATAAATGGAACAACTATATTGTTTGCAAATAGTCTACGATAAATAATCGTATCCCATATTAAAGTTGTACCAAAAGTATCGTTGTAATTTACACCGCCTTTATATGCCATTGTCATACAAAGAGTAATCAAGCCAAGTTTATCTTCGATTCTATCAACTAACTCAACGTCTTTGATATTATAATCAATAAACTTCTGATGATTATATTTATAAAGAGTATGCAAATTAGAGTACTCATCATAGTCAAGTTTATTTTCACCAAGGACTACATGAGCAATATGGTCAAGTTTATACGATTCTTGTGGACCATACGAATAGCCAAACTTCTTGAATAAGTCTAAGTAATCAAGTTGTGATATACCTTTTAACTCATAAGCAGTTTGAGTTCTTCCCATCTTGGTTATCTCTTGTCTATCAATCATTCCCCATGGGCTGAGTCTTTTGACATAAGCTTCGCCAAGCATACGATTAATTCTATTTACAAGATATGGAATATCAAAGAACCTTGTATTCCAACCAGTGACTACATCAGGCGAATATTGCTGTGAAGACCAATGAGTAATAAAGTTAATAAGCAAATCATCTTCACGTTCGAATCTACGATAGACAACCATATTGTCTTTCATATAAGATTTGTCTGAATCGTATTCGCCCAAGCCCCACACATAGTAAGTATTACCTATATTGTTTTTTATACAAATAGATATGATTTTGTGGTCGGCTTTTGCTGGGTCTGGAAACCCGTCATCTGATGCGACTTCGATATCGATTGTAGTTACGTTGATTTTGTTTCTATCAAATTCGATATTGCCAGGATAGTAATCGTTAATAAATGCTGGGATATACTTTGTATTACCATAAATCTTTTTACCACCAACAGCTTTGTTTGCTGTCACGTATTCGTTGGCTGACCTCATGGATTCGAACCTTTTACCAGCATTTGCAATACCAACCGGAGTACCGTCAAGAGCTTTCCACTCAGTCGGAGTATTGGTTGTTGTAAAAAGGATTGGTTCGTATTTGACTTTCTTTTCAATACGTCTGCCATGGTCATATCCTCGTAAGAGAATCATATTACCATATCGAGACACGTTTGTATAGAATTTCATCATAAGTATATTATATCATATTTCATCGCAAATGTAAACGATTTTTTTCAAAAGGTTGGGGGAGTTATTCCTCCCCCGCATGATTTCTGTTTTTCAATTCCTTAAAAGCTTGCTGCTTGTAATACCATTACTAATGGTGCTAATCCTAAGATAGCAGTCGTAACGATAATACTAATCAATACAGTTTTTAAGGTCTCGGCAACGTCATCATATTTATTCAAAATATGTTTCATGTTGTTCTCCAGTAAATAATTAATTTTATCTACTGAGTTTCGCTGCTACCGGATTACCCCTTAAGGTATTCTTTTTTCTTTGATGCCCCAGCAGACCCTAATTGAATCTTCCTAGGACGCTTCTCTTCTGGAAGTTCCACTCTGGCATACACCACTAGTATTCCATCCTTCAAATCAGCACCGTCTATTACAACAAATTCAGAGAGTCGGAAGGACTTCTCAAATTTGCGGGACGATATACCTTTATATGCGTATTCACGCTCCGTTGGTTCCACCTGACCTTTGACTTTCAGTATGCCATCTTTAAGTTCGATTTCAATATCATCTTCCTTAAATCCAGCAACCGCTAGCTCGATGAGGAATTTTTCATCATCGATTTTCACAACGTTATGTGGTGGATAGTTATCAGTTCCAGACCTAGCACTTTGATGAATTCTTTCTAAGTCTTCAAACAATGTGTCAAATCCGACAAAAAGTGAACGTGGTACGTTCAAAGTATTTCTTACCATTTTATTTCCTCCTATTTAATAGCAAGGTTGTTGGGAACCGGTCCAATACCGCATTCCTCGATTATATTTATACTAGTTTCATTACCAGTTTAAATAAAACTTTTAAGTTCTTTTTCCTCTTATTCCAGAGTACTTTAATACATATTGTATTCTACCTTGTTTCATGAACTTATGTATGAAATCAAGTGTTGCTTTTATTTTCTCCATTATTGCTATTCCCTATATTATATTTAGGGCATAGTTCCCATTGAGATTTTTCCTTAAAAGGAATCACCTTAATCTGTCTCAATGGCGCTAAATCCTTAGCTGTTTCGGGATTGACTAAACTTACTAGTCCCCAATCAGCGAGTAATGTTGCGATTGTGTTTCGACGTTGTACGTCATTTTCTAACAAACTAGACGGCTTACCATCTAGCAGAAATAGTTCTTTAAAATGAACTATAAAATATCTCCCTTGCTTATGCAAGATATGACATGATTGGAAGAGCTTTTGGTCTTTTCTAGACGCAACACCAATTCTAGTTAACGTTTCTCTTATTTTGAGAAAATCGTCAGGTTCATTGAGTGTGACTTCCAACATGCTTCCTGGAGTCCAATCTGTGATTTGTATATTATCGTTTTCCACCTTTATAAATCCTTTGTTTCAGTTGTTCAATTTGTTCATTACTCATTAATGATAATGCAGATTTAGCCTTTTCATTACTATACCCATAATATTCTTTGATGAGTTCAAGATTGTCTACATCACTGGCTTTTATCCATTTAGACCATCTTTTTTTCTTTCTAATTATATTTATAAAAAAATCAAACTGAACGCGATTATCTAGGTGATGATAACGGTTCATTTCATTTGCATACAAAATAGTATCCTTAAAGAAAGATAAGCCACGATTTATGATGAAAGGATTATATTCTCTTTCAGCGATATCATCAACCATAATATCTTTCTTTGTTTCATTGATTGCTTTTAAGTAATCAAATGGATTCATCTTGCGTATGTACCTTTTTATAAAAGTCCAATTCCAAATTTAATTGCATGATTCTTTTATTTGCTGTTGCGAGTTGCTCTTGCAGTTGTCTTACATTTGATTCTAAAAGTTCAATCCTTTTAGATTCAGTAGTGACTACTTCTCTGATTTCTCCGCCAAATATTTCGTGTGTGTATTTTTTCATTTAAATTTTACTCCTGCCATTACTTCAGTTAAACATGCCACCATATTAAGTTCATGGTCAGCAACAAAACTGTTTTTATATTGATAATCTGCCAGTATAAGTACCAGTTGTGGTACTGAAGCTGGCTCCACATAGTCATTCATACTATCGTATATCTTACGAAACATTGATGCTGGTTCTACGTCAATATTATCTGCAACCCATTGTCTCATCTTACGAAAGTCTTTTATCTTTAAATGATTCATAAGACTATCAAGACTAACATCAGTTGCATTGACTAAAATACCACTATCAATTCTACCAAAGTTTGAATAACGTTGTAATTCATTTAATGTTCTTCTAAAATCTGGAAAGTATTTAATGATTAACTCAGCCAGTACTTCTGGGTCAGAGTTTATACTTTCAACAGCTAATATTTGTTGGACCATTTGCATGAATTGTCCTGCCATTGCATCTCTTTCTTTTCTAGGAATCGCAAATTCTATTACACTACATCTTGAATGTAATGGTTCTATAATACGATTCTTAAAATTACATGTAAGAATAAATCTACAATTGGCTGAAAACTCTTCGATAAAGCCACGCAAAGCTGGTTGCGTAGACTGTGGATTGAGATAATCCGCTTCGTCAAGGATGACGACTTTGTAGCCGCCTGATAAGGAAACCGACGAAGCGAATTGTTTGATTTTATTTCTTAATGTATCGATACCTGACTCTTCACTACCATTAATAATAATATAATCTAAGTCAAGTTCATTACACAAAGCTCTTGCTACTGTGGTCTTACCAGTACCAGCAGTACCAGTGAACATCATATTTTGAAGTTCACCTTTGTCTAAAACTGTTTTGAATATTTTTTTGAGGTCGTTTGTAAGTATACATTCCTCAATCTTTTTTGGACGGTATTTTTCAACCCATAAAAATTCTTGCATTCACTTTCTCCATAATTAAATTGTGAGGGGAGTTTCACCCCTCAATGTTTTACGATTCTGCTGTTGAATCGTCATTAGCTTCTTCAGCTACAGGTACATCACCTTCTGGCGTTTCCTGTCCTTTTGAAGCTTCGTTTAAAAACGCTACAACTCTTGTTCTAAGACTTCCAACTGCTTCGAGCTCAGGTCCTTCGAACCCGCCTCTTTTTGAGCACAAATCAATAATTTGTACCATTGTTGCAATATCTTGCAAACTTAGTTGGACACCTTCAGTTTGAGCTTCAACGTTTGTATTCACATCTTCTGACATAATTTTCTCCTATGCATATTACGAAAATTAAAAGACCCGCCCCATGCGGCATCTTCCATTCCTACAATATATTTATACATTGTAGCTTGAGTTTTTCTCAAGAGCGATAAAATAATCTACCGGATAATTACTATTAGTCCAGTTTGAGATTAGCTTTGAGCTTATGCTAACAAAGTAATCACCTGGTAATAATTTCAGGTTAGGAATACTTACCACGAAGTTAAATTCATTTTTACATGAATTGTCTCTATCTAATTCAATCTCAAATAGATTTGAAGTTGTATCTCTTGTATCAAGTACAGAAGCTTTAATAACTCCATCATTACCTGCGATTGAAAGTTCAGTATGACCTAGCACTGCAGCCGCTTTACGAATCTGATTAAGTACATCTTCTTCGATATTGACTCCAAGCTCTGGGTCAGGCATCTGAATATCTTTTTGAGGAGTGGTTAAGATTTCGCTTTCTGAAAAGAAATATCTAATCTTTTGACCATTCCCTTGTACCAAGACCGCTTTGTCTTCAAACTCTAATGTTGGATTATCAATCAAGCTTAGAACTGACAGAAATTCGTTTAAGTCATATACTCCAAATTCTGTTGGAAAGTCTTCTACTATTTCTGCTGATGCTAAAATAGTTTTAGACTCTGATATAGTCTTAAGCTTTTGTCCTGGTTTAAAAACTAGGTTTGGATTTATTGTTGCGAAGTTTTTTAACACATTCAAGGTGTCATTTGATAAATTCATATTTTCTCCATAATAATATATTATACCATACTTTAGTCATTTTGTAAACGATTATTTTCATTTCTATCATGACAATCCAGAGCAATTATAGTATAGTGTAAAATTTTCATAAGGTCAGCTCTGTTATAACCTTGCTTCTTACCATACCTTTGAGCGTACTTAAGTACGTTTCCTAAAGCAAATCCCATGCCATGTCCACAATCAATAATAAATTCAGTTGATTGAAACTGATTTTTTGAATAGTGACCTTCATAGGTTTTGTCTATATACGACTGAAGCTCTTTTATAAGAGCTCCTTCGTTAAATTTATAATCTATATTAGACTTCTTCTGAAACATTGTATTTGTCCTCATAGTCTTCATCAGGTCTAGGATGAATTTCATCAGCATCTACTTTGCTGTACAAATCAAGGAATGCTTCTTTTGTATCAGAGTCAAACCTTGAAATACATAAGTCAATTGCTTTGTCTCTTTTATTGAAGATTGAAAATGTTTGTACGATATGACAAAGTCTTCTAGTTGAGATTACTTCATCAACACCATCATCATAAAAAGTTTTTCTGATAATATCAGCCCAGGTGACTAGTTTATCAGCAAAGTCTGAATCTATTGCATCAAATTTAGCCATATGTTTAAGAACAATCTTTTTCTCGATATTAAGAGATGGGAATTGTTGGTCGACTGAAATAGTAAACCTTTCAAGGAAAGCATCATCAATGATAGAAGCTGCAGTAAATCTGCCGTCTTCTGAACCTTTACCTTTAGTATTAGCTGTTGCTATTACATTGAAACCTTCAGCAGGTGTGACAACCTCTCCAGTCTTTTTAACAAGAACTGGTTTGCCTTCAAGGATTCCTTGTAAGCACATAATTTTATTTGTTGCTCTATCAATTTCATCAAGAAGTAAGATAGCGCCGTTTTCCATTGCTTTAAGAACTGGACCTTTAGAGAAAACAGTTTCTCCATTGATTAGTCTAAAGCCGCCAAGTAAATCATCCTCATCAGTTTCAGGATTGATTTGAACTCTTATAAACTCTTTGCCAACTTTAGCACATGCTTGTTCGACCATAAAAGTTTTACCGTTGCCAGACAAACCAGAAATATATGTAGGGTAAAACATATTTGATTTGACAATTTTTACGATATCAGAAAATGCACCCCATGGTACGAAAGTCTTATCGACTGTAGCATAAGTTTTTTCTTCATTTACGATTGACTGCATTTGAGCTGCAGCTTGAGGCATTTGAACCACGTTGTTAGCAATTGCTACTTCTCTTAGTGGTTCTATAAGACCAGCTAAATCATAAGTACCAATCTTGACTCTATTTTGTTTAGTCATGATTGGGTCCCAATCTTTACCGGAATAACCGAAGCTTTCGCCAACTTCGACGATAGCATTTTTTCTAAACTGAGTTTGGTCTGGATATCTTTTAGCCAGCTCAGTTAAGATAATTTCTGTGGATTTTTTCAAGTTTTTCATAATATAGTTTTTCTCCTTATCAATTTATATATCTATTATAACATAGTTCTTCGTAAATGTAAACGACTTTTGTGAAAATAATTAAAAATAATTAGCATAAAAGTGTTGTCCTTACTCAGCAACTGCTTTTCCAAAGTTAGTTAAGAGAGTTTTATTAAGCTTTTTAGACTTACTAAACTTCTTAAACTGTGAAGTTAATTGACCTTTTGATGCGTCAGCATCTGGGTCAAAATCAACTGCGTCAGTATTCAAAGCTCCTTTCCAAGACTTGACGATATATAACTCATCATATCCAAGTTTGTCTTTAAACGTTACGCATTTGTTCTTTTGATACTCTCTATTGTATGGCTTAAAGTCATCTCCATAATAAACTCCACTATCGCAATCTTGAATTTTGTATTTAAAATTATGACTGCTATCAGCTAAGAAAAAGCCAATGGTTGTAGTATCGAATCTCTTTTTAATGTTTTCAAGTAATGCTGCTGTAGCACCTCTTCTTGTATCAGCCATTTTTACATGTCTGCCCATGATGTTGATTATTGCACCACCATAATTTGTTCTATGTTTTGAGTGATTAGCTTTAGGGTCCCTAGCTACTGTTAGTCCATTAGCATCACCATCTGATATTACTACTAGATTCATATTGTCTATATTGTTAGACCTTTTAAAATTATCAATCAGTGTATGACAGTGAATAAGAGCCTCATTCAATGGTGTTGAACCATATTCTTCATTAGGTGACATAACATATCTTTCTCTATATGTATATCTGTCTTTTGCTAATTCCATTCTAGTATATAAGTGCTGTAATGCTTCTTCATAATCAGCTTTTTTAAGAGTTGAGCTTATAAGTTGTGGCATTGACAAACAATCATGACTTACTTCTGAATCAATCATTTTTGGTAATTCAATTTTATCATCTGCATCTTCATGCCAGTATCTACCGCC
>VTLG01005651.1_pt1 | contig 92584 bp, 146 predicted proteins | sample 4694571 | NCBI WGS metagenome assembly VTLG01 (sample SAMN12604809, study PRJNA352737) | marine metagenome | biome: ENVO:00000447; feature: ENVO:00000209|ENVO:00000569|ENVO:01000036; material: ENVO:00002151; isolation source: viral sequences binned using virsorter ...
CTGAAAAAATAACTTTGATTAGACAAGTAACACAGTATGCACAGTTAGACCTAAACGGCGAAACTGGATACAACATAATTATAGAACAAGATGGAAAAGCTTACAATATTATTCTTAACTCTGCTAGCAATACCACTATACGCATCAGGCAAAGCAGCGGATAAATTAGATTTAACACTACCTGAGACGCCGTTTAACTACGAGCAAATGAACCAGGATTCTTTATTAATACAACAAGCAATAAATGAACGCTTTAGATTTGTAAAGATAAAAAATGAACCTAGTAAACGAACATTAAGAACTTTTTATATTCTTAATGCGATTGATATGTCAACTTCGTACTATATGACTAGAAGCCACCCTACAATAAAGGAAGCTAACTTTTTATTGCCGGAAAAGCCCAATGCTGCAGAATTTTTAATACACAAGTCTGTTATTGTCCCTATTACTGCAGCTAACTTTGAAGAGGGACAAATGGTAGCAGTAAATTGGGTACTTGGTTTTGTAATACTACATAATCTTTACCTATATAATAATACATGTAAACAGACTGCTAATTACCATCATGTAACAGGGCAAAACATAAACCCATGCTAAATAAACTACTAAGTATCATTTTTGCACTAGGTATTCTTATATGGAATCCTTATCCGTTACAGATAGCAGAATTGAAAACATTTGATTGGCTCATAATGAATACTGAGCCAGTACAGAATAATAATATACTTATAGTAGATTTAGATGAAAATTTTATACAAGAATACGGAGGTTGGCCACTACCAAGAACAGCTTACGCAGATTTAATTACAACTACAAGTGCCATTCCAGGCATAACAGTATTAATGCCTAATGCTGATATTCGTGATACAAGAAACGATGACATTCTAGCACTTAGAATGAATTACATACCAACTGTCCTTGCTACAGCAGCATCGACACAGGTGAGCACAGAAGGGCCTCATGTAGGCACTGCTCAATTAGGAGAAGACCCATTACCATGGCTATATCAATACCCAGGAATTTTACCTACCGAGTCTACGCTAAAGGAAAAAGCGTCGGGAATAGGAGTAGTAACCGCTACGCCGGAAATAGACGGGGTTACTCGTCGTATTCCGCTAGTAGTAAGCGTAGGGTCAAAACTTTACCCAAGCTTCGCACTAGAACTCTTAAGAGTCGCGGTCCAAGACCCGTCGTACCAGTTAAAAACAACAGAAGAAGGCGTTACTTGGGTTAGAATACCAAATTACCCCTTAATGAACACAGATGCAAATGGTCGTATATTTTTAAATTGGAATACAAAGTTTTATAAGCAAACAGCTTCTCACTTTATTAACGACCCGATAGAAGCACCATTTGTTATCTTCGGCACGACTGCAGAGGGTGTAACAAACCCTGTGCCGACCCCTGCGGGGGCTAAATACCCACATGAAATACAAGCAAACATTTTACATAATCTTGTACAAGGCACTGCCCCTAGTACACCAACTTGGGCAGCTGGTCTCAAGTATGCCATTGCTTTATTTGCTTTTCTTGCTTTGGCTTTTGCATCAAGGTCTGTCTGGTTTTCCGTTCCTGTATTGGCATTTGTCATTGTAGGTTCTGGATATGGAACCTGGTATGCCTATCAATCTTCTTACTTGATAGACGCTAGTGGAATCGTAATATTGTCCATTTTGTTTTGGGCATATCATTCGTTTCTGAGTTTCTTATCCGAGTATCGTCAGAAACTTCGAATCAAACAACAATTTGGGACGTACGTTAGTCCCGACTTGGTTAAAAAACTCCAGGAAGACCCATCATTACTGAGATTGGGTGGGTCGACAGAACAACTCACTTTTCTTTTTTCGGATATACGAGGATTTACCCCCATCTCGGAAAAATACCAAAAGAATCCGCAAGGACTTACCAGCCTGATAAATAGATTTCTTGACAATCAGACTGAGATAATTCTCAAACATGGCGGTACAATAGATAAGTATATGGGAGACTGCATTATGGCATTTTGGGGTGCTCCTCTTCCAGATGAAAATCATAAACAAAATGCAACTGCTGCTCTTGTAGAAATGAGAGCGGCTTTGGAGGAACTAAATGAAAGACTCAGAGAAGAAGGCTTGGATACGATTAATACGGGCGCGGGAATCAACACGGGACTCTGTGTCGTCGGAAACTTTGGTAGCAGTAATCGTTTTGATTACTCTGTTCTTGGCGACAGCGTCAATCTTGCTGCTAGACTCGAATCATCTTGTAAACAATACGATGTAGACAATGTGATTTCTGAGTACAGTTTGGTTGATGATTATGAGTATGACTTCCTTGACGAAGTAACTGTCAAAGGTAAGTCAGAGCCTGTAAAAATTTACACCATACGAAAATAGTACTTGACATGAGGTACGATTTTTGATATAATTAATCATGTATAGAGTTATACAAAATCAAAAGAGAAAACGAAATGGAAACTGAAGTACAGAAGAACACAGCCGATATTGCAATCCTGGATAAACGAATGTCCAGTCATGAAGCTATGTGCGAAGAAAGATGGAAAACTTGTTTTAATCGTTTTGATGATGTAGATTCATCAATAAGCCGCATAGAAACTATACTTATAAGTAGTGCTGGAGCTATAATAGTAGGAGCAGTCACACTTATATTTACATTGTGGCAGGTTATGTAGGAGAAACATATGGAAATGGAATATAACAAAAAAGACATAGCAAAGTCACCTAAAATGAAGAAGTACAGTATGGACGAACTCTTTATTAAAAGGGGAGTTTGGTACGCTGTTAAGAACGAAGAAAAATTAAAGTTCAATAGCAAGGAAGAGGCGGTAGCATGGCTGGAGAAATAAAGAAGGCATTAGAAGAAGCAACTGAAAAGGCAGACAAGAATCAAGAGTCTCCAGAACTTAGCTCACGAGTAAAAAAGTTATTAGCTCGTAAGAAAAGGCTACAAAGAAAAAATAGACAAAAAATACCTCGTTCGTTAAAGTGAAGAAGAAGTTAAAACATCAAGACAGACTAAAAATTTGTCAGTCTTGTCCAAACTATCAAAAGTTTTGGAAAACATGCAAAATATGTATGTGTTTTATGCCCCTCAAGACTAAGTTAAGATGGGCAGAGTGTCCTGACGAGCCTCCTCGTTGGACATAAGGGAGTAGGCTATGCCAATGCATAAGAAGAAAAAACCAATGGGTAAAAAGAAAAAGAAAAAAGGTGGAAAGAAGAAAAGAAGTAGAGGATAATAGCCTCTGGTTAAAATACTTTCATTCCATTAAAAATGTTTGCCCTTGGAGTTACGAAAGTTACTGCAATGGCAGGGTAAAGATAACACAGTTTGATAAAGACATACTGGAGTTAAACGAACAGAATTGGAGTCTTAGAGAATGGGACGCAATAGTTTATACCACCGAGATGTCTGTTAATGAATTAGACGAGTTTGTAGAGAAGAGAAATGATGACCAAGAAAAGTGTGAATACTTATGGTCACACCCTCACTATACAAAAGGTGGTGGTAGACAAACTCACTGTCCTGTAATTATACAACAAGACAGACAGTTCTTAACAGAACTTCGAAGGAGGTGATACAATCAAGGAGTAGATGACCTTATACTAAGCACAAGAGCATGAAGATATTTCATGACACGGAAAAATATCGAGGGGTCTCTACTCCGTTTTTAGGAGAAAAAATGGAATATATTAAAGACAAGCTTTGCCAATTATGGAATATCCTTACAGGAAAAGACAAAAATTGGGACGGGTCAGTAGATATCAAAGATAAAATGATAGAAGCTGAAAGCAAAGCAAAAAATGATTAGAACAGTAAATCAGTGCATTAGATTATATAGAAATAATCTTAATAATGCAGCAGTAAAAATAGTTAACTATGAAACTGCGTCTGCAAAGCGTAACTATGATGTTAGTCAAAAATCTCATGTTATGTACTTTCACAATCACACAGTAACACCTAACTTTACTACTGAAAAAATAGAAAGCGTAGGGGAAGGTTCGTGGTTTGGTAAGATAAAGCACAATTATTGGTGGGGTGCAGATTCTCCACTTTTAACTGTCACTGTAAAAAATAAAGCTGAAGCGACAAAGTTCGAGAATACTCAAAGCAAGTTCGCAGGTTTAACAATTATTACAGTAGATACAATGATGGTGTATCGACTACAACCAGACAATGATGGAAATGTACGACTCGTAAGATTGATGAAAGACCCAGGCTTGCCTTGGTTACGCGATGATTTAGACATACTTAAATTAGGCAGTAAGTGTAATTATGCCTAGAAAGAAGTGGTCGATTTCTCGAAAGAGAAAAATCAACTGCGCAAGACCTAGAGGTTTTTCGCAAAAGCAGTACTGTAAGCGTCAAAAGAGAGGCGGAAAGTACAAACGAAAGGGGAGATAACTTATGTTAGAATTCTTTGAATGGATAATCCGATGGGTAGTCGTAGTTCCTTATTTAGTTATGGCAGCTTCGATTATAGCAGCATTGACTCCAACACCAGTAGATGACGGTTGGGTTAAAAAATGTTACAAAGTCCTAGACTGGATTGCATTGAATGTAGGTAAAGCTAAGGACAAATAATGCCTATAATTAAGGTCAAACGCGGATATAAATGGGGTAAATCTGGAAAGGTTTACCCAACCCGCAAACAAGCGGAAAGACAAGCAGCGGCAGCATACGCATCAGGTTATGGTAAGAAGAAAAAGAAGAGACCCAAGAAAAGGAACAGGAAAAAAGCCAAAAGGTAGTGGAAGACGACTGTATACTGACGAGAATCCAAAAGATACAGTAAGAATCAAATTTGCTACTGCAAAGGACGCAAGAGCAACAGTACGAAAGGTCAAAAGAGTTCGTAAGTCTTACGCAAGAAAAATACAGATACTAACTGTAGGGGAACAACGAGCAAGAGTGATGGGCAAGAAAACTGTCGCATCAATCTTCAAGTCTGCGAAAGCAGGATTAAGGAAAGCACATGGTCGCAAGAAGAAGAGGACGAAAAAGAAGAAAGGCCGCTAAGAAGAGGCCAGTACCAACAAATCCATCTCTTTATGCTAGAGTAAAAGCTGAAGCAAAGAGAAAGTTTAAGGTATATCCATCAGCATATGCTAATGGTTGGCTAGTAAGAACTTACAAAGCCAGGGGTGGTCGGTATCGAATGGGTACTGGTCGTAGGAGAAGAAAATAATGCCAATGCATAAAAGAAAGAAAAAAGGTGGAGCGAAAAAAAGAAAAGGTATGAAACCTTGTCTCACACCAAAACAAAAGAAGTTACCAAAAGCACTTCAAGCTGCAATTCGTAAGAAGAACAGACCTTGTAGATAATGGCAAGACATAAAAAACCTAGTGGTGGACTAACTAAATGGTTCAGAGAAGGCTGGGTTGATATTTCTCGTAAAAGAAAAGGTGGGGGTTTTATGCCCTGTGGCCGTAAATCAGCAAGAAATAGTAAAAGAGGCTACCCTAAATGCGTACCTGCTAGCAAAGCAGCAAGAATGACCAAATCTCAAATAAGGTCAGCAGTTAGAAGAAAGAGAGCTGCAGGTAATCCAGGTGGTAAACCTCGTAATGTTGCCACCTTTGCAAAAAGAGGTAGAAAGAGAAGAACAAAAAGAAGGAGTAGATAGTGAATAGAAGCCAACTCAAAGAAAAGTTTGAAGTTCAAACTGAGTTGAGTAGCATCGAAAAAAAGTTAGCAGTAAGAATTTACGAACAACGAAAATATCTACAAAGATTAAGAAAATTGAAAGATTATGCAACAATGCGTAAATGTAATTTTCAAAGGAAGCAACTAAAGTTGCTAAAGGAGAGCTAAATGGCAGCAAGAACAAGCGGTTTTTTAAGTGGCCCAACTGGTGTACATAATACCCAGAAGATTCGTAAACATGTGCTAAAAAGAGGCATTACTAGAGATATGAACGCAGCAGCAGGTGCAGTCGTAAATAGTAAATCATCTTATAGCATGGAAGCAATGAGATATGCTTCAGCACCAAAAGCAATTGGTCCAAGATTTGGTAAAACACTAAGTCCTAAGAGAGCAAGATTTGGTAAAAGAGGTGCAGGAAGAATATTACCTAGAAGAGGCAGATAAATGAAAGCAGGAGTTAGCGTTACTAAAAATTTTCTATCAAGAGAAGAGTGTCAAAATATAATAAATAGTTTTCATACTTGGGAACGAGATTATATTAAAAATGATACATCAAAACCTGAAAAAACTTTTAGTAAAGAAGAGCTAGACGCTAATACTGAAATAGACCCAGAGGGATATAAAATTAGACAAGTCTCTCAATCTGGTACTGATTATATTACAGAGTGGGACGGACTCCCAGTCTATAGATGTAAAGTTATGAAGTATGAAGAAGGAGACTTTGTTGAAGAACATAGAGATAGCCTTTGGATGTGCCAGAGTAATTATTGGAAACCTAACACTAATCAACAAGCAAAAGATTTAATGGTGATACCATTAAATGATGATTATGAAGGTGGAGAGTTTACAATAAATGGTACAGAAGTCAAACAGGAAGTAGGTTCTGTAATTCAAATGCCTCAATCTGGTATTCCTGGATTTAGACCCCGTCCAAAGCATGGAGTTAAAAAAGTAACAAAAGGTACTAGATACTCTATGGTATTTTGGAACTTTCAATGAAAAGTGTAAAAGCCCCGAAAGGATATCATTGGATGAAAACTAAATCAGGTGTGCGTTTAATGAAACATAAAGGTAAGTATAAAGCACACAAAGGCGCTTCATTATCCTATAAATTTAGAGTAATTAAGACGCACAATGTACCGATGTAATGGCACTATCAAAAGCAGAAAAAGCAAGATTAAAAAGGGTGGGACTTACAAGGTTAAATACACCAAAAAGAACACCCAACCACAAAACTAAGAAAGCAGTCGTTGCAGTAAGAGTTGGTGGTAAAATAAAAATAATTAGATTCGGGGCGCAAGGCATGGGTCATAATTATAGTCCAGAAGCTAGAAGAAGTTTCAAAGCAAGACACGCTAAGAATATTGCTAAAGGAAAGTCTTCAGCAGCTTGGTGGGCAAACAAAGTTTTTTGGGCAGGAAAAGGTGGAAGTAAAAAACGACCACCAAAGTCACAAAAAAGAACATTTGGTATAAGAAGAAAAACAACTCGAAGAAGAAGAAGGAGCAGAGGATAATGGAAGTAAGCGGACAAAAACTATGGCTTGATGAAGCTATGACACACTCAACAGGATTTCTAAAAACTTTAGTAAATAAAGAAAGTAGTAGAGATTTAACTAACGCAGAAAAGAACATGAAACACATTGTTGCTTCATATTGTTACTTATACCACAAGGCACAAGAACTAGGCTTTCTTGATGAAGATTCTGATTTATTTTTTACTGAGAAAATCCATTGATAGAAGTTAGTAGAAAAGATATAATTCATGAGAATCTGATGTCTTATCAGGAGACGGCTAGATTTATAAAATTACCAATAGATGGCTATATGGATTTATTGGGAATCACACCAAACTCATCACAAAATGCAATTATCAATGCAATCAATAACCCTAAATATCGTTTCGTATGTGCCGCTGTTTCTAGAAGGCAGGGCAAAACTTACATAGCAAATATTATAGGTCAGTTAGTCACTTTAGTACCAAATTGTAATGTTCTACTAATGTCACCTAACTACTCACTATCTCAAATATCATTTGATTTACAAAGACAACTAATTAAACATTTTGAACTGGAAGTAATAAGAGATAATGCAAAAGATAAAGTTATTGAACTAAGTAATCATTCTACTATTCGTATGGGGTCAATCAATCAAGTAGACTCTGTTGTTGGTAGAAGTTATGATTTAATTATATTTGATGAGGCAGCGCTAGTTGATGGTCGAGATGCATTTAATGTTGCACTTCGTCCTACACTAGATAAAGAAAATTCAAAGGCATTATTTATTTCTACTCCTCGTGGTAGAAACAACTGGTTTGCAGAGTTTTGGAATAGAGGTTTCTCGGGAGAATATCCAGAGTGGTGTTCTGTTAGAGCAACTTATCATGAAAATCCTCGTATATCAGAAGTAGATATCCAAGAGGCTAGAAAAACAATGTCTGAAGCAGAATTTAACCAAGAGTATATGGCTGACTTCAATGTATTTGAAGGACAAGTCTGGGCATTTAATCATCAGGAATGTGTAGCAGATTTATCAGAATTAGAAACACATAGAATGGACATATTTGCAGGAATGGACGTAGGTTATAAAGACCCTACTGCTTTCTGTGTTATAGGATATGACTGGGAAAGAGAACGATTCTATTTACTAGATGAATATTTAAATAGCGAAAGAACAACTGAGCAACACGCAATGGAAATAAGAAAACTTATAGATAAATGGAATATAGATTACATTTACATTGACTCTGCAGCTCAACAAACAAGATTCGATTTTGCACAAAACTATGATATTACTACTATTAATGCAAAGAAATCTGTACTAGATGGCATTGGTCATGTAGCTGGTATTGTAGATAATGATAAGTTAATTGTTCATCAATCCTGTAACGAGTCCATATCAAGTTTAGACCAATATCAATGGGATCCAAACCCTAATTTAATGAAAGAAAAACCTAAACACAACTATGCATCTCACATGGCAGATGCGATTCGATATGCACTCTACTCGTTTGAAACAAATGCCACTACCTTTTGATTACTCCTTGAAAAAATAGTTCTTGACATGAGCTATAAAATTTGTTAAAATTCTAATATACAAGTAGGTTTATGACTTTAAAAAGAGATTTAGTTAAGTATGTTCGTGACAAGGCCAAGTCGAAATATAAGAAAGACACGCATTGTTACATCTGTGGAAGTACGGAGAATCTGGACTTTCATCACTTTTACGGATTAACTGAGTTATTAGAATCGTGGTTTAAAGAAAACGACATCACGGTAAAAACTGAAGATGAAATATTAGAACTTCGTGAAATATTTATAAAAGAAAACGAAGATAAAGTTTATAAACAAGCTGTTACATTATGTCATATGCATCACCGAAAACTGCATAACATATACGGAAAAAGACCCAAGTTAATAACAGCGCAAAAACAACAAAACTGGGTCGAGATACAAAGGAAGAAATATGGCATGGTATGATTTTTTATTAGGCAGGACAGAAAAAGAAAATCCCGCCCAATATGTGATAGCAAGAGAAGAAGGACTCACGATAGATAGTCGTGAGAATGTTCTCAACTATAGAAATGCATACGAAACATTAGAAATAGTAAACAGAGCAGTCAATATGATAGTAGATGACGCTTCTGAGATACCATTTGATGTAGGTGAAAAAATACAAGGTATTACACCAATTAAAAAAGAACTACGAAGAACAAGGGTAGATTTATTACTAAATAAAGAACCTAATCCTTTTCAAGATGTAAGCACATTTAAAAGAAATCTTTTAATAGACTTAATGATTGATGGGAATATCTTTGTTTATTTTGATGGTGCACATCTGTACCATCTTCCAGCAGACCATATGACTATCTACAGTGATGATAATACTTATGTAGAGAAGTACACATATGACCACTCAATAGATTACAAACCGTCAGAAATTATTCATATAAAAGAAAACAGTTTTAACTCCATTTATAGAGGAGTACCAAGACTGAAACCAGCTCTAAGAACTATGCAGTTACTGTCTAGTATGAGAAAGTTTCAGGATAACTTCTTTAAAAATGGGGCAATACCAGGATTGGTATTGAAATCACCAAACACTCTTTCAGAGAAAATTAAAGAAAGAATGTTACAGGCATGGGTTGCTAGGTACAACCCTCAGTCTGGAGGTAGAAGACCATTATTTTTAGATGGTGGTCTAGAGGTTGAAGACTTAACAGAAATTAACTTTAAGGAATTAGACTTTCAAGAAGGCATCGCCTCAAATGAAAAGATAATACTTAAAGCTTTAGGTGTTCCACCAATTTTGATGGATAGCGGTAACAACGCAAACTTGAGACCAAACCATCGATTATATTACTTAGAAACCATACTACCTATTATAAATAAAATAGCGTATGCTTTCGAGAGATACTTCGGTTTCAAACTTGATGAAGATGTAACAGGTATTCCTGCTTTACAACCAGAGTTAAGAGACCAAGCAAGTTACTATGCTACTCTTGTAAATACAGGAATTATGACACCGAATGAAGCGAGGGAGGCATTAAGACTTGAACAAATTGAAGGGTTTGATACACCAAGAGTTCCTGCAAATATCGCAGGTTCAGCCTCAAATCCAGAGGAAGGCGGTAGACCACAAGAGTCATCGCCAAGCGAGGAAGAAGAATGACAAAAGATATGATGATAAAGGCTTTATCCGAGTTCATTGCCAGCAAAGGCGTTGAAACTATGGATTTAAAGACTTACAAAAGTTTTGGCAACGAAGTACCTGTTAAGGACTATCTTTTAAAAAGATACTGGGGTTCCTGGAATAGAGTACTAGGAGTTGTTAGAAAAAGATATCCTGTCTCGGTAGCACCTGCTCCTGCACCTAAAGTGGAGAAGAAGGTTGTTAAGAAAGAGGTAAAAGATGTCAAAGAGTAACGAAAAGATATATCACTGGACGAGTACTTTTAAATCTTTAGGCGAAACTGATGATGGTGGCGTAAACATCAAAGGTTCTGCAAGTACAAATGCACTAGATAGAGCTGGAGATATAATTAATCCAGAGGCATGGACAAAGGGCGGATTGGAAAACTATAAAGGTAATCCAATTATTCTCTTTAACCATGACTATAATAAGCCTATCGGTAGAGCAACAGATTTAGCGGTTACTGATAAAGGTTTGGACATATCTGCAAAGATATCCAAAGCCGCAGGTGATATAACCCAATTAGTTAAAGATGGAGTCCTTGGAGCATTTTCCGTAGGTTTTAGATGCAAGGATTCTGAATATATGACTGAAACCGACGGATATAAAATAAAGGACGCGGAACTATTTGAAGTTTCCGTAGTATCAGTGCCTTGTAACCAGAACGCAACTTTTGGTTTAGCAAAGTCATTTGATAGTATGGACGACTACAGAAAGTACCAAAGTGAATTTTTAAAGGCTAACTCAGTTGAATCAGCAGACGCTGTTAAAATTGAGCAGCCAAGCGAGGAGAAATCCTCATCAACGGAGACTGATATGTCAGAAGAAAAAAATTCTCCTGAAACTTCATTCGACCTTGAAGCATTTGCGAAAGATGTAGCAGAAAAAACTGCAACAACTATTGCTATGAAGCAAGCCGAACAGAAAGCAGCAGACCAAAAAGCAGAAGCTGAAGCCGCTGAGAAAGCAGCAGAAGTTGAAGCTCAAGAGAAGGCTGTTCAAGAAGCAAAACAGGACGAACAAAAAGCAGTTATCGAAGCAGGACTATCAGGCGCTGAGAGATTGATGAATGATGTAGAAACTCGAGTCAATGAAAAGCATGAAGACTTAAAACAAGTTGTTGATTCATTAGAGAAGCAACTTGCTGAGAAATCAGAAGAAATCATGAATATCAGAGAGTCAAAAAGAGTTTTTGCAGACAGACAAGGTCAAGGCGACTGGAAGAAAGCTTTCGAAAACGATATCATTGATGCCAAATTTGCTGGTTTAGCTACCGGTAAAGGCTGGAACAGTGATTATGCAAAAGGTCTAATGGAAAAAGTTAATGCCCATTCAGGTGTTGGCGTTTCTTCAGCAGACTTTGAGCAGATTGTTTCAACAAACATCGAAAGAGATATTCAGAACGAATTAGTATTAGCACCTCTATTTAGAGAAATACCAATGACTTCTGCTAACATGATTATCCCAATATTACCAGATAGTGGTTATGCCGAATTTACAGGTAACCAAACTGCTACAGGTTCATCTCCTCATGGTAACTTAGCCGAGAGAGGTGACACTTATGGTTCTCCATATGGTGGTGTTGATTTAACTGAAAGAACTCTTTCAACCAAAAAACTCATTTCACAATCATACTTAGGTAATGAAACTGAAGAAGATGCAATTATGCCAATCTTGCCTCTCATCAGAGAGTCAATGGTAAGATCTCACGCTAGAGCAATTGAAAATGCGATTCTAGCAGGTGATGACGCTGACGGTGCTTTCGGTACTGGAGGTGCAGCTTTTGAAGGTCTTTTACACTTAGCTAGAAATGACAGTGACTTTACACAGTCATCAACAGCTTTTGCATCAGATACAGTTACAGCAGCTGAGTTACTTTCAATGAGAAAGAATATGGGTAAATATGGTGTTAATCCATCAGAAGTGGTTTACATCGTATCTCAAAGAACATACTTTGAGTTGCTAGAAGACGCTGAGTTCCAAGATGCTAACCTAGTTGGCGACATGGCTACTAAGCTAAATGGTGAAATCGGACAGGTATTCGGTTCAAGAGTACTATTATGTGACGAGTTCGCTTCTCCAGCAGTAAGTAAGTTTGCAGCTATCGCTGTTTACCCAAGAAACTATGTAATTCCAAGATTAAGAGGAGTTACAATCGAGTCAGACTACGAAGTAGCTAATCAAAGAAGAGTCCTAGTGGCTTCTCAAAGATTAGGATTCATCGACTTAATTGACGGTGCAACTTCTAAGTGGGGACACATGTACAAAGCTTCCTAATAGCTTTACAGGTTTTTGGTGGTTTACCTATAAACCACCACTTTTAAGATTATGGCAGATTTAATAACAGTAGTACAATATAAAGACGCAGAAGGTCTCCGTGGTGAGAAGGACGACGACCGTCTCAATGTATTAGTACCACAAGTCTCTGACTTAGTAAAAAAATACTGTGGCATATCTTTTGTAGACTTTTATAGTACAGATAAAGTTGAAACTTTTTCAGTCGATGATAACTATACTACCACCATAATAGTGAGTGAAAGTCCGTTAGTCGAAGTGAGTAAAGTAGAAGAAAGGGCAAGTTACTCTGGAAGTTATGTAGAATTAACTACAGGTAACTATGAATACTATGTAGACTTAGAGTCTGATGCTATTATAAGAACAAATTCACAGGGTAAACCGATTGCATATAAGCAAGGAGTTGGAGCTGTAAAAATAACATATAAGGCAGGATATTCTGAAACACCAGATGATTTAAAATTAGCACTTTTTGATTTAGTTAATTATTATATAAAAGATGAACATAAAGAAAGAAGAACACTTGGTGGAGCAACTATAAATAACCAAGGAACTGCAGGATTAAGACAGTCCACAGACTTTCCAGACCACATCAAAAGGGTACTGGATTTATATAGAGTTGTTATATAATGGCAATAAAAAGTTTAGAAACAGAAATAAAAGAAATTTTAATGAAAGCTGGTAGAGCCAGTAGACAAGAACTATCAAAGAATAAATTTGAAACTCTTATATTTGAGAAAAGATTTATAATGGAGTGGTGTGAATATTGTCAAAAAGAAGTAGGATTAACACCAACAGAGCCTACAACAAGAAAAATGACTGGACGATTTTTCAAAGCAATAAGAACTAGCTTTAGAAAGTCAGGAAACCCGTATTCAATACACCCTATTCCTAGCGGAGGTATAGAACTTACTAAGTTAGGTAAAGGTAATCCAGGATTTGAATTCAAACAAAAATCATTAAACATAAGGCTTAAAGAATGTAAACAAGAAGCTTTAAATGTTTTGAATGTTCCAGATAACTCACCACAGTCAACAGAATTAAAAGGTGCCCTACATGGACACCATGGCGGTCCTGAAGAAACTGATATAAAGACAACTCTGGGTATGGAGCATGTATCAGATGGAACACAACATATGAATAGAGGGTCTACTGCTCAACTATCTGCTTTACTTGATGAATTAAATCAAAGAAGTCCTATGACAACTTTGACAGAAGTAGTACAGCAACAGTTCTCAGACTATATCGAACTAAAAATGGGGCATACAAGAATTCCTAGAACTGTAAGAATTATAAAAGGTCGAGGAGATGCTAAAAAAATTACTACCTATAGAGTTGACAATGATATACAAATAAAATTTGCTTTAGGGGCAGGAGTAAGAGGAAGAGCTTATACCAAGGCTATGTCTGACTGGGATACTCCAGGTGGAAGACCTCTTAAAAGTGGTGAACAGAAATTACCACCAGCAATAGATAAGATATTAGAAAAAGTTGAAGACAAGACTTTAAAGTTTATAGAAAGAAATAGACTAACTCACCCTTTTGACATGTTGAAACTAAAAGGAAGTCCAAGTGCTATAGACCATGCGGTGGCAGAGTCACCAAAAATCATAGTAGGTAATATGTTTCCACACAGAACTAGACCTGACATGAGATTAAAAGTTAATAAAGCGTTATTTGCTGTAGGTAAACAACCTAAGAAAACAGCTACTAAGTTAATAGGTGCAAAGACAGCAAAAGGAAGGCATAGAAGAAAGATAGGCAGAAAAGGATTACCGCCTGTAGCTTCACAATCAAAAGTAGACGGTAAAGCAGGACAAAATCCAATAGCATTAAGAAATTTACTTAATGAAGTTTTACCAAAAGCAATAGCAATGCAAATGATTTCACCAAAGTTACAGTTTAGAACAGGTAGATTTGCAAACTCAGTAAGAGTAGAAAATATATCATCAGGGCCAAGAGGTGGTAATACAATGATAGAAACAACTTATAGAAAAGACCCTTATGAAACTTTTGCTAAAGGGGGTAAAAAATATACATTTAATAGAGACCCAGAAAGGTTAATAAAAAGCACAGTAAGAGGCATAGCTACAGGTATTATAGGTGGAAGATTTGGCATAGGAGTTAACTAATGGATACGACAATAGCAAGGAGACATACCACGCGTCGTCGTGCCATAATTGAAGCACTATGCACAAAACTTGAACAAATAAATGGTAGTGCACCTTTTAGAACTTCAGTCGCAAGAGTAGAAAGACGACTAAAGTTTTGGGACGAAGTTACTGAGTTTCCTACAATTCATGTAGGAGCAGGGGCAGAAACCCGAGAATATGAAGGCGCGGGATTTAGATTTAGATTTTTACGAATAACAATTCGATGCTATGTGTCTGATGATGACGATGTCATCTTAGCACTAGAGGAGTTGTTAGAAGATGTTGAAAGTGTACTAGAGGATAATGACCCACTAGGTTACACAGATTCAACAGGAGCATCTCAATCAACAGTACAAACAACAATTGCTACTGTAGATACAGATGAAGGAGTTCTCGAACCTCTAGGCGTTGGCGAAATCGTCTGTGAGATTCGATATTAATTAGGAGAATAAAATGGCATTTTTCTTTAGTAGAGATACCAAAGTGTTTATGAAATGGGCTTATGATTCCAACAATACAGCTTTATACGAGCTACCAGTATTAGACGGATACTCATTTTCTCAAGCAACAAACACATCTGAGGTTACTTTAAGTGAAGCAGCTAACTCTTCTGGATATAGTAAAAGAGGTAGAGCAATGTTTACTGACTCTTTTGCACCAGCAGAATGGAGTTTTAGTACTTACATAAGACCTACAACATCTGACTCAGGTAATGCAGCAGCATCAAATCAGCATGCTGGAGCCAGTAAGAAGTTTGCAGTAGAAGGCCCACTATGGGCAGCTATGTCAGCAAATACTTATGATAACGCTATTGCAGGTTCAGGTGGAGGTAAAGTCTTTGATAGTGCTGCAGCAACTTATGAGCCAAATGTATTTGATTTTCAAAACTCAAATCAGGTGGCACTCGGAGTTTTTGATTTATTCTTCGTGTTAGGAGCAGCAAAAGATTCAACTACAGGTTTATATGAAACAGGACAAGATGGAGTAACCGTCTACAAACTAGCAAATTGCTCAGTTGGTTCTGCTTCAATAGATTTTGATATTGAAGGTATTGCTCAAGTAGCATGGAGTGGTCAAGGACAAACAATTGAAGAAGCAGCAGCATTAAACACTGGTACTTCAGCAGCTAATGACTCAAACTCTCAATCAGTAGCGGCAGAAACAACCGACGGATTGATTAACGAAGGAATTAGTTCAACCTCTAACTATGTTAGAAATAAATTAACAGACCTAGCAATTGTGTATGACCACGCAAATACGTCTGGTACTAAAGGACTATTAGGTTCTAGTAATACTACTTACTCTGTTACATTAACAGGTGGTAACATTACAATAGAAAATAATCTTACTTACTTGACACCAGAAACACTAGGTTCAGTAAACCTTCCATTAGGTCATGTAATGGGAACAAGGTCAGTATCAGGTAACTTTACCTGCTATTTAAATGACACAAGTGAAGGCTCACTTCAATTATTTGAAGACCTTCAAGAATCAAGAGGTGTTATTACTAATGCATTTGATTTAACATTTGGAATTGGCGGTAGCGCATCTACTCCAAGATTAAATGTTGAAATAGCAAAAGCTCACCTCGAGTTGCCTAGCCACAGTATTGAAGATGTAATATCTGTAGATGTAGCCTTCCATGGCTTACCAAAAGATTTATCTTCAGGTACAAAAGCAGACGCAACAAACGAAATGAAATTAACTTATACATCATAAGTTTATTAAACTCGGGAGGGTGTAATAACCCTCCCACTTTATAGGAAAAGAAATGACAGAAGAAGTAAAAAAACAACCAGTATCGCTTAAGAGTCTTTTGACTCCAAGCAAAACAGTATCAATAGATTATCCTGGGTATGATGGCTTTGTTGTTGACTTAACATATTTAAGTAGAGAAGAATTACTTAAACTTAGAAATAGATGTGTTAAACAAGTTTTAAATAAAAAGACTCGTGCTTTTGAAGATAAACTTGACGAAGATTTATTTATGGTAGAATATGTAGCAGCAATTCTAAAGGGGTGGAAAGGCTTAAAATTCAAATACTTAGAAGAGTTTCTATTGGTAGATGTAAGTGGACAAAACCCTGAAGACGAATTAGCTTTTAACTCTGAAAACGCAGAGTTGCTAATGAGAAATTCAGCAGATTTTGACCAATGGGTAACAGATACTGTAGGAGACCTGGAAAATTTTACACAGAGCAAGTAGAACAAATACTTGCGCTGATTAAAAGGAATTTCAAAGATACAGGCATAGATATTAACAAGTATCTAGCTCTATGTGAACAACTTGGCGAAGAACCAGACCCAGAAAAGATGCCCGTAGATAGGGCTGCTTTTCCATTAGAGGTACAAGAAGCATATGTGCTTCATGATTTTTTAGCTGAGAGATGGGACGGAGCTAGTGGTTATTACCTCGGTAAAGATTACTCTGCTTTAGACACTTACATAAAACATTTAGAAATAACAGACCCAAAAATAAGTCTATGGTTTTTAAAACATATTGAATACCACAATATGCAAATGATTAACGAAAAAGTTAAAAGACAGAGAGAAGCGGAAAAACGCAAAGCAAATATTAAGAAGTAATGGCAAAAAAAGTTAAAGGTGCAATAATTAGTTTTCAGGTAACAGATGATGGTACCTTAAAAGCTATTGGAACACAAGCAGGAGCAACAGGAAAAGCACTCGGTGGAGTTGGTAAATCTTCTCGAGATGTTAACCGTAACATGCAGGCTATGTCCGGTCGTGTCGAATCAGGCACGAAAGGATTTGCTCGTATGCAACAAGGAACTGGTGGTCTTGTTCAAGCATATGCTATCTTAGCTTCTACACTCTTTGCCGTTGGAGCCGCTTTCAGAGCCTTAGAACAGGCACAAAACATTCAAGCCCAGATTCGTGGGTTTAAAGAATTAACAGCAATAACAGGTACCTCCATGCTATCTATCACAAATAGTGTTAGAGCAGCCACTGGAGGTCTACTTGACTTTCAAACTGCAGCACAGCAAACTGCTATCGCAACCGCAGCAGGATTTTCACAAAACCAAATCGTAGCACTAGCCGAAGGAGCAAGAAATGCTTCTGTTGCGTTAGGTCGTGATTTGACAGATTCGTTCAACAGATTGATTCGTGGTGTGACAAAAGCCGAACCAGAACTACTCGATGAACTTGGTGTCATTTTGAGACTAGATATTGCTACAAGAAAATTTGCAGCCGCAAATGGATTATCAGCAGAAAAGTTAAGTATTGCACAAAGAAGAACAGCTGTATTTAATGAAGTAGCAGAACAGTTAGCAAATAACTTTGGAGCAATTAATTCTGAAGCAATGAGTTTATTAAATCCATTTACTAAATTTGCTACACAATTAAGTGATATTGCAATAGGTGTTGGTGGCTTCTTTACAAGAACACTTATACCTTTAATAGAGTTTTTAGATAGAAACTCTTACATATTGGCAGGTTTATTAGCATTAATAACAAAAGCAATTGTGGGACAAATGATACCTGCGGTTGGTAACTTAAGCCAAGCATTTACTAATATGGGAGTGAACAGTCAAAACCAATTAAAGAAACTTACTAACGATAACAAAGCTTCACAAAAAGCTATAGATACATTAGGTAAAAAGTTTCAAATAGGAGAAGTAAGAAAAAGTAAATTTGTATTAGATGGATTAAAGAAAAGAAATATATCTGAAAAGAAATTTAATGCTATGACTGGTAAGCAACAATTAAAACTTACTAGAGTAATGATTGCAGAAGAAAAGAAAAGACTTGCAAGTACAAAATATACTACTTCAGCTAGGTTAAAAGCGTACCAAGCAGCGGAAAAAAGAATACAATTAGCAGTTAATAAAACTTCCATCAACATAGGAACAAGAATTACTATGGGAGCTAGGGTCGCAGAAAAAGGTCTAATTAGATTAGGACTTGTGGGCCAGTCAGCACTTACAGCTATAGGAACTAGAGCAGCTGCTCTTGCACCAATTATTTCAGCACTTGGAGTAGCGTTTAATGCAGCACTTGGTATTTTCTTTGCACTTATGACAGTAACTTTCTTTGTAGAAATGATACCTGCCGTAAAAAAAGCAAAAGAAGCTGTGAAAGGATTGAGAGAAGAAGCTAAAAGAAGTGAAGAAGCATTTGTACTTTCAGGTATAGCTATGGCTTCCTTTGCTGGAACTCATATACAAGCAATTATAGATAATATGGAAGATGTAGAAGCAGCAACAAAATCAGCAACAAAAGCAGTAGACTTCTTAGCTAAAGCTATGGCAAATGTTGGACAAGGCCCTGATGCTATTATGGCAATTGAAAATGCCATACAAACAGCAATGGGAGATTTTGGATCGCCCGATTTAAGTGGTGGTATTCTTGCTGGTACACTGTTTCAATCAAATCAAGCAATAGCAGCTGGTAGAATATACATGAATAATTTTATGACGGAAGCAATAGCTGCAGCAAATACCAATGAAGACTTAGTTCAAAAAGCTTTGGCTCAGGCATTTACCCCTACTAACGTAGAAATAGATGAGTACAACCCAATGGGAGAGAGGGGAGGTTCATCTGCTGTTGTTACCAGAAGGACAGACTCACGAGCGGTACAAACAGGTATTGATAGAGCAGCAGAAGTAATGGAATTAGTTAACCTAGCTAGAAGTGCTACAGAAGGAACTCAACAGTATGAAAGAGCTATGCAAGCCGTTATGGATAAGATAGACGATTTTGGATTAGATTATAGAATATTCCTACAAATTCTTAATGATGGAGCAGGTAATTATATTGCTTTAAGCGAATTATCAAAAGAGTACTTTCTGGGTTTATCAGATGAAAATGCAATAACAAAAAGTAGAATTCAAGGAGTAGCAGATTTAAATCAAGCACTAAAAGATTTAAATGATACTATGGATTTACAATTAGGTAAACCTACTGCGATAGGAAAATCATTTTCAGGATTACAAAAAGTTTTTAATGAAATTGATGATATTGGAGGACCAGGTCAAAAAACAATTACAATAGAGTCTTTATCAGAAGGACAAAGAGCAGACTTAGAAGAAATTACAGGACAGAATCAACTAACACTCGATATATATGATATAGCAATATTTAAACTACAACAACAACTAGACATTACAAAAGACCAAGCAGAACAACTGTATATGAATAGACAAGTTCTACTCGATACTTTAGAAATTACCGATAGAACATTACAAGCTCAAAAAGCACATGATGTAGTTTTAAAGGCAGAACTTGCATTAATGGGTCAATTAAAAGATTCACACACAAAAAGATTAATTACTACTCAAAAAATGGAGAATTTAGAAGATAAGATTCTTCAGAAAACTGCAGAATTAAGAATAGCACAGACAAATATTAGAAAAGAAAACGAAACTCAAAGAGTAATAGACCAAGAAAGAGTAAATCTTTTAGCAGCTCAAAAATTTGAATTAGAAGCTCAAATGGAAATTATGAAGAATCAATTGGATACTTTCTTCCAATTTAGAAAAGCACTAGTTGAAGCTTTCGATACTTCAATGCAGACAGGTTTACAAGAAGCAATTCTTGGTAATCTAGATGGAGGAGAATTAGCAAATAAAATTGCAGAAGATATGCAAAAAGCAGGAGCAAAAGCAATATCTGAAAGAATAACATCTAGTTTAACTGGAGGTGTTAAGAGTTTGTTTGGTATGGGAGACAAAGTAGCAGAACTAACTCCTGAAGCACAGGCAATAAAAACAGCACACCAATATCATATAGACGAATTAAAAACAGTGCTAGAAGCACATGCTGAAGCATTTGGTAATGAGACGATGTCTAAGAAAGTTGGTGATGTAAATAAACTAGAAGAAATTGGTTTAGATAAAGACGGTAATCCAATGTTCGGTTTAAAAAATAAAGTTGAAGGAGAACTTGGGTCAGGTATTGATAAATTAGATGGCACAGGCGGAGCAGATGCTGCAATAGCTGAACTAAAAGACGCAATAAAAGAACCTTTTAAAGGACTGACAGATTTCTTCGGTGGAATCTTTGGAAATATTGGTGCTGCTTTTGGTGGCATTGGTGGAGGTGGAGGAATTGGTGGATTCTTCTCATCACTATTCGGATTAGAAAGAGGAGGCGTCATAGGATTAGCAAAAGGGGGTATGGCAAGATACGCTCATGGTGGTATTGCAAAACAACCAACATACTTAGTGGGAGAAGGAAAGAAAAATGAAGCAGTAGTCCCACTACCAGACAATAAGAGTATTCCTGTTGATTTAGGAAACTCAGGTGGAAATACAAATAATACAAATATTACAGTTAACATGGCTGATGGAAGTACAACTACAGATACCGATGGCTCCGCAGCTTTAGCACAAGCAATTGACGCAGCAGTTCAAAATACAATAGAAAAAGAACTTAGACCAGGAGGAGTACTAGCAGGAGGATAAGATGGCATTAGGATTTAGTACAGGATCATCATTTGGAAGCAGAACAATAATACCTGATAAAGGTATGACTAGAAGTAACGAACCTTTGGTTTTTGTTGCAGAATTTGGAGATGGATATCAACAAAGAGTCGCAAATGGTATAAATAATTTAAAACAAGAATTTTCAGTATCTTTTGCAACTAGAGAAAAGGCAGAAATAGATGATATTGTTGGATTTTTTGAAAGTACCAATGGTGTTACAGCATTTGATTTTACATTTCCTGATACAAATGCAAGTGGCAATGAAGAAACAGTTAAAGTTTATGTAACACAGTTTAGTCAAAACTGGGATTATGACAATTTTTACACTCTTAGTGCTACATTTAGAAGGGTGTATGAAGCATAATGTCAGAGAATATTATAGTAAAAGACTTACAGAAACTTGACCCAGGTTCAGAACTGGTTTGTTTATATGAGTTGGAATATGTAAAAGGAAGTTTTATATATTTCATGTCAGGTCTTGATACTGATTTAACCACTGTTCAAATGAGAGATTATAATGATAATTCTCAAATTAATACTTATATTGCGATACCAGCACAATTGCAAGGGTTAGAGTATAAGAATGATGGCGCTATAGCAAGACCTCTTATAAGTATTGCTAATGCAAGTAATGCTTTTTCAAATGCAATTGGTACTATAGATTATGATTCTTTTCTTGGACTAAAGTTTATAAAAAGAACTACATTAAAAAAATACTTACATGGAGAAGCTTCAGCAACTAATCCACCTACTGAGTTTCCGAGAGACCTTTATGTCATGGATAGAATAAAGGCAAAAACTAAAAGTGCTGTTCAAATAGAGTGTGTTGCACCTTTTGATTTACAAGGAGTAAGAATACCTGCAAGAAATATTTTACCAGATAGATGTCCTTTTATTTATCAAGGAGCAGGAGACCATGTTGATAATTTTAAAAAAGCACAAAGTGGTTGCACTTGGCATATAGAAGGTAAATTTAAATCTTCTGTAGCAGCTTTTGCTGATGGAACAGAATATACTGTCTATGTAAATACAGACGACGAATATATTATTCCAAGTAGTACAAGCTTTACACTTTATTCAAGTGGAGCAGTAACAGCAGATGCTTATTATAGAACAACAAAAACAATTACAAGATATAATGCTAACGGCACTACAAGCAGTGTTACAGCTAACAATTATTGGCAAGCAGTCGCAAATAATAGTGCACCAGGTACTCCTTCAGATGATAATGATGCTTTCAATAGAGTAAGAGTATTTTCAGCCTACTCTCATGGAACAGAGTATTTTACTTTTAGTGATGATAGAGATAATAGCTATGTTACTTTTACAGATAACACTGCAAGTTCATCAACAAATGGAAAACTTTTACTATGGAAAGCTACAAAACCAAATCAAAATTCTCACCCTGTTGCAGGTGGAGGTGTATGGGAAAGAGGAGATGGCTGTAGTAAACGAACAGATGGCTGTAAAATGAGATTTGGGTTTGCTCCTAAATCAGTAGGAACTGCAACTTCAACTGGTAAAGCTAAGACAAATACAGATGCATTAATACCTTTTGGGGGATTTCCAGCATCGAAGGCGTTCTCATGATGGAAGAAATTTATCTACACGCTAGTAAAGAAGCACCTCGAGAATGTTGTGGACTTGTTATACAAGATGGAAACAATGAAAAATATATTCCTCTTGAAAATATTTCCCCAAAAGAAGATGAGTTTGAAATGGACGGAAAAACTTTCCTTTCATATCAATTAAATTCAAAAATAAAATATGTAGTCCATAGTCACTATGGCTGGGATTGTCGCCCAAGCGAGGCAGACAAAACACAATGTCGTGAGGTAGGAATTCCGTATTTAATCGTTTCCTATCCCGAGAAAGATTACACAATTATACAACCATGACAAGAAACATTTATTTAAAAGGACGAATGGGCAAACTATTCGGAACACATCATAGACTGAACTGCAAGACAGTTCAAGAGGCTATGCATGCAATAGATGTGATGAAAGGAGGACTTCGTCAATATTTAATTGATTGTACAGAAAACGGAGTTAAATTTACAGTACAGAAAGGAGAAGATTTTTTATCTAATCAAACAGCAGGAATAGAATTAGGAAAAGATGATATAATTATTACTCCTGTTCCAAGTGGTAAAAAAGATGGTATAAAAGAACTTATTATAGGAATAATACTAATCATAGTTGGACTTAGTATAGGAGACCCTGGAACTATGAGTAAAGGTGCTCAAATGTTAGTAACAGTTGGTACACAATTAGCTTTACAAGGTATAGTTAAACTAACTACAGATGACCCCGAAGAATTAGACGAGGGGCAAAATAGTTTGTTTCAAGGGCCGATAAATAATACAAAATCAGGTATACCTGTTCCTCTTTGCTTTGGAAAAATGGAAGTTGGAGGAGCAGTAATTAATTTTGGTTTTACAGATTACAGAATAACAGGAAATCAAGGCTATACTTTCGTAAGCAAAGGTAGTGGTAGTGGCTCAGGTGGATCTGGCGGCGGAGGCGGTGGCGGAGGCTCTCGCGGAGGCGGAGATTCAGACTGGAGACAGGAGATACTAAAATAATGGCGAATACAGCATCAGGAAGTAGCAGAGGTAGTGCACCATTAGATTCACAAGGAGTGAGTAACACTTCGTTAATTCGTGCACAAACCGCAGTTATATATGACTTACTATCTGAAGGCCCAATTGAAGGTCTGGTTGATGGAGTTGCAAGTATTAGATTAAATGATAATCCTGTAGCAAATGGAACAAATGCTACTATTCTTTCTCCACAAAGGTCATTCGATGCAAATTATGTACACAGTACAGGTGTAATTACTGACAACTCAACAGGTAATATATTTAGTGGAGCCTCTACAGGAGATGGCGAAAGAGAGATAGTAGTTCAAGGCGCAAGTAAAAGAACTACAGGAACTATAAGCACCACTGCAGGTAATAATATAGTTGTCTCTAGTAATACAAGTTTCTTTGCTTCAACAGATGTGTGGGACGGAGAAGGTATTCAACCAATGATTCGTATTGATGGGGCGGGTGATAATGGAGCCCAACTTATAGCAGGAATTACCGAACATATAAATAATGCAGCAGTAAGAGTAGACCTTGTCCCTATGACAAATACATCTGGTACTAATGCATATTTAGATTTAAAAGATACTATTGATAGTTTTAGTGGAAATACTGCAACAATAACAGCTGCAGGAGTTACTGTTGCAAATACTGGAGTACAGATGAGCAGTCCATTTAGGTCTGCAAATGCTGCTCCTTTATATAATTACGAAAATTTTGGTTTTGCATTTAGAACAGGTCTTCGTGAACAGGCATATTTACCAACACCTTCAGGTATAGGTAGTGCTTCTGTTGCTCACAATGTAAGTGGAGGTAATATAACTACTTCGTCTAGTTCAGGATATCCTTCGGCAAGTACTTTTGGTTTTAAAGAAACAACTGCTTATTCAGGCACTCCTCTAACAATTACATCAGCACAAATGGGAGTAGGAAATGCTTCAGAAATCGACTTAGTAAAAATAACTCTACAATTTAATACTATGATTTCTCAAAAAGAAACAGGTAAATTAGGAAATGGATTTGCAGAATATAGAATTAAATTTGGATATTCTAGAGATGGTGGAAGTACTTTTACAGATGTAACAAAAGTAGGTAGGCCTACTGTTTCTAGTAGTAAATCGGATTATGAAAGTAATGGTAGAACTAAAGATTCACAAAGCGGTGTAATAACAGCTAAAACTAAACAACCTTTTAATCATGTATATAGTTTTGATATAAGTAAATATCAACCTTTTGATGCCTACAGAATTATTATTGAAAGAATCTCAGCAATAAATCAAAAAGAAAATAAATGGCAACAACAAAATGCTGGTACTGTAAAACAAATTGAAAATATTATTACTGATAAATTAACTTATCCTTATTCTGCATACGCAGGAGTAGTTATTGATGCAAAAGATTTTCAATCAATTCCAAAAAGAACTTATGAAATTCGTGGATTAAAAGTAAAAGTTCCTACAAACTATTTCCCTATTGACGAAGCAAATACAGCAACAGGAGTTAGAAGAAGCACGGCAGCATACACTAGAAATGTAACCTCAGGAGCAGAAGAAAGTTCAGTACAAGACTGGGACGGTAATTTTAGGGGTGACCAAAAAACATTTACAAGTCCTACTCATGCAAACTATGAACCTGTATACACAAATAATCCTATTTGGATATTCTATGACTTATTGACAAATCAAAGATACGGATTAGGTAAATACCTCGATGAAGATTTTGATTTTTCTAGCATAGATAAATATACATTGTTTCAATTAGCAAAGTATTGTGATGAATTAGTCCCTAACGGTAAAGGAGGAACAGAACCTAGATTTACTTGTAACTTATATATACCTAAAGACCAAGACGCACTAAAAATATTAAAAAACTTAGCTTCTCAACTAAGGGCAATGTTGATATGGTTTAATGGACAAGTAACACTTGGAATGAATCAGCAAAAAGGTGCTATATATACTTTTTCAAAAGCAAATGTAATAGATGGAACATTTAATTACTCAGGCACAGCAGGTAGATTTAGAAATAATCAAATCGCTGTTACATGGAATGACCCAGAAAATGGATATAAACAAGCAGTCGAAGTCGTAGAAGACCATGATAATATTGCAAAAACAGGAAAGATTAGAAGAAAAAATGTTACTGCATATGGTTGTACTTCACAAGGACAAGCAACAAGACATGGTAAATATCAACTACTATCAGAGCAACTTGAAAAAGAAGTAGTAACCTTTAAAACAGGATTAAATGGATTAGGACTTAAACCAGGTGATGTTATAAATGTTCAAGATTCAGATTTACAAGATATAGTTGCAAGTGGTCGTGTTACTACTTCCGCTTCTTCTACTACTACAATTATAAGAACAGATAGAGATTTAACTTCTTTCTTAAATAATGACGATAACTTTAAATTACATTTAATATATCCGAATGGTGGTGCTTACCTAACACAACCTTTAGCTACTATTAACTCTATAAATTATGTTCAAGGAGATTTAATACTACTTGATGAAGATGGAAATGCTGTTGATAGTCATGCGAAAGCAAGTAATTTAAGAGACGATAGTGGAGCAGTTGTACAAAATTTCTGGTCAGATGACCTTAGAATTGAAACTAAAGCAGTAAGTTCTTTTAATGCTTCATCGGTAACTGTATCTAGTGCATTTAGTTCAGCACCAAATGGCGAAGTTATGTACACAATCTCAGGAGAGACTGATGATAATGTAGTAAAAGCAGGTACATTTAAACAGTACATAATTACCAGTATTAAACATGAAGAAGGGTTAGAAGTAGGAATAACAGCTGCTGAATATAATGCTGATAAATTTGACGCAATAGATAGAGGGTGGAAAGTACCTGAATATCCTGATACACTATATAAACCACCCGCAAGAGGAGACGAAATACCAGCACCAATAGGACTAACGGCTCAGATAGTACCAGGAAACTCTGGAGGCGGACTTAATGTAGGAGAGGGAGATAATGAAAATGATTTCTCTATTGTTTTAAATTGGACACACCCTACCACTCAAAGAACAGATTCAGAAGGCAACTCTCTAACTGATGTTTATGAACATTTACTAGGGTATAATGTACAACATAATGTAGAGGGAATAAATGACGATAGAGATGCTAATAGAGAGTTTACAACTGTATTCTTAGATTCAAATAATAAATCAAATTATGTATTTAATAATATTGTACCAGCTTCATATAAATTTAGAGTTCAAACTGTAGCAACGAATGGTAAAACTTCAGGGTGGGTACAAAGAACTTTAAATTTCCCTGATTCTGCTTACTCAATATTTGGTCAAGGCTCTATAGCAGCAGGATTAAATTATTACATACAAAAAGGTGGTGTATTAACAACTGTTGTTGATGTTAATTCTACTAATGGTACTTGTACTTTTGCTAATAGTACTTATGTATTTACTCCACCTAATAGTGTTTCTCCTATAACTGTTTCAAGCGGTAACACAGCACAAACTGTTCAAGGAGATTTTAATAATCTAGCAGATGGAAGCAAAGGATTTTTATTATATGACTATAGTGATACAAGTGACCCTCTAAAAGCAATACACCTAGTTACAGATACAACTGCAGAAGATGCATCTTCAAGAAGCGATTCTAATACAGCACAATATGTTGCAAAATATAATTATCAATTTATGGCAAGACTAGGAGAGTCAAATAATGACTTAGTTCAAGCTACAGGAACAGTATCAGCAACAGCAGGGTCTCCCGAACTAACAGGTAGCAGTACAACTTTTACTAGTGACTTTACAGAAGGCGATATAATAGCAATAGATACTGCAGGAACAACGAGATTCATGGGAAGAGTTATTGAAATTGCAAACAATACTCATCTTGTTATGGATAGTAGTCCAACAAGAGCTTACAGTGGTAAAACTGTTCATAAACAAGGTTTAGTTATTGACCATCTAAAAGATAGTATTATTGGAGAAGTAGCAAATAACTCAGGTACATTTACATATACTGCATTTACAAATAAACTAAAAATTGATAACTCTAATGAGATAGCAGACAATACTGTTAATGCATCAATTATAGCAAACAATGCAATAGGAGCTATACACATATCAGCTAATTCAATTGGAGCAGCAGCTATTGTAGCAGATTCTATAGATAATTCTCATATATCAGCAAACTCAATAAATGCGGCATCTATAATAGGTGGAAGTATCACAAATGCAGAAATAGCAGGAAATACCATTACATCAGCTCAATTAGCCGCAAACTCTATTACTTCATCACAACTATCAGCAAATGCAATAAGCGAAGTAACTGTAAGTGCAAATAGTATTACATCAGTAGAAATCGCAGCAAACAGTATAGGTAGTTCAGAAATAGCCGCAAACTCTGTTAATGGTACAATTATAACAGGTAATGCTGTAGGCAGTAGTGAGATATCTGCAAACTCTGTAAATGGTATTATCATAGCAGGTGGAGCAGTAGATACTAGTCAAATAGCAGGTAGCGCTATATCAGCAGCTAAACTAGCGGCTGAAGCTGTAACAGAAGAAAAAATTCAAGATGATGCAGTTTCTAATCCAAAAATAGCAGCAAATGCAGTCGAAACTGTTCAATTAAAGTCGAACTCTGTAACAGCAGCAATAATTGTAGCTAATGCTATTGGTAGTAGTGAGATAGCAGCGAACGCTATTAATTCAGTTATAGTAGCAGCAAACTCTATAGGCTCGAATCAAATAACAGCAAACTCTATTAATGCAGCAGCAATATTAGCAGGAACAATTACTAATACACAGATTGCTGGTAATACAATTAATAGTGCAGTTATACAAGCAGGAGCAGTAGATACTAATCAAATAGCAGGTAACGCTATTACATCAGCTAAGATAGCAGCAAACGCAGTAGATGTCGCAGAGATAAAAGCAAATGCAATTACCTCGGCTAAGATAGCTGCCAACGCTGTAGATTCTGCAGAAATTAAATCAGGGTCTATTGATACAGTTCATATTGGAGCAAATCAGATTACAACTGCAAAGATAGCAGCAGGTAATATTGATACAGCAGAGATAGCAGCAAACGCTATTGAAAATGCTAAAATATCTTCAACAGATTCAATGACTTTGACTGTTGGAGGAGGAACTGCAGGAGGTTGGGCACTTACACCTTCTACATTTGCAAGTACTAATGCGAGTGGAGGAGCAAATGCATCATTTGCTTCAGCAGGTATTACTTTAGGTAGTGGTGGATTTATTTCAGCACCACAGTTTTATATTGACACAGATGGAAATGCTAAATTCAAAGGAACACTTGAAGGTAATGATGTAACGGTAAATGGAAATCTTACAATACCAAGCTCAGGGGGAAGTTCAACAGTATCATTTACTGTAAATGATTTAAATACTAGATTTATATGTTCAGTAGGTTCTGGAGCAGGATTTTATTCAGGATTTATAAAACTTTCAGGTGGTACAAGTCATGTTAAAACTATGGGCTTCTACTTTATAGAGGATACTGCAACTTCAGGAGAAAGTTCATCAAATGAAGTAGATACAAGGTCAGTTGAGTTTGATACTAAACTACCTTTATCATCTACGAGTAGTGCTACTAGAGCACATGCTATATATCCTTCTTCAGAAGCTGTCCCTACTAGTACGAGTACTTCTGAAGGTTCCGCTTCTAGTGTACAATATGGATTAAGACCTGACCATTTTGATGCCTCTGCAGGAGAGGGAGGTGTGACTAGTGATAATAGATTATTTACAGGTCACAATACTGTTAACATGCCTTTCATGTTTGCATACTCAGGCACAGCAGGTGTTAACTTATTCTTTAGGGCACAAGGTGACAGTGGAACGGATAGTTGTACTGTTGAAGCAAGATTTATAAAATTTGGAATTTAATTATGGCAATAGCAAGTAAAACATTTTCAGTAACAAGTTATGAATACGGCAATTACCAATCATCTGATGGTAATACTAATAAAGCTGGGATTGTTACTACAATTTATTGGAGAATAGCATACACAGATGACAGTTCTACTCCACAAACAGTAAATGTAGAAGGGGCTTTAGCATTTGACCCTTATCATTTAGTTAATGGAACAGCAGACCCGAGAACAGGGGAGGTAAATAGTTCATATACAGAGTGGGCAGATTTAAACGATGCTAAATTAGCAAGTTGGGTAGAAAGTGAATACAATAGAGATTCATCTTTAAAAGCATTTTGTGACTATAAAGCAAATTATCTTTTAACAGGAGCAGACCCAGATAGAAAGTTTGAAGCAGGCCCTTTTACTAGGGAGTAAATTATTGTTAAGTACCTTTTTACATCAAGTTAATAAATTACCCCCCAAAAATAATTCTTGACATGACCTCGAGATTTTGATATAATTTAGCATATAGGAGTATAAAAATGGCAGCAGGAACTTATGATATTGTAGTTGACCAAGGGTCAGACTTTTCAATACAAATTCAAATAGAACAAGACGGGTCAAATGTGAACTTAAGTACACATTCGGCACGAGCACAACTGCGCCCAACTCCTAGTTCAAACACAAAAACAGCAGACTTTACTTGCACAATATCTGATAGTGCTAACGGTGTTATCAAGATGGATTTAACTAATTCAACTACTGCAAATATAGTCGCTGGAAAATATTATTACGATTTAGAACTAGTAAATACAAGCACAAGCACTGTTACTAGACTAATTCAAGGCGTCGCAAGAGTCACACAGGAAGTTACACGATAATGGCTACCAAATTAATTATTACTCCTAATACAACATCAATTTCAGCCACAAGTAACACAACAACGCTTACGATATCATCAGCAGTTGGAGGTGCAGCCTCCGATGCTTCAGGTGTCGCTTTCTCAGGTGCTGTCTCAGGATTTGATGGCGCAAATAATAGTGTAAAAGACGCATTAAATTATCTTGCAAATAATTTTTTCGTTGCAACATCGGCTCCAACTGCAGGAACAACAAATCTAGCAGAGGGAGACTTATTTTATGATACTGATGATAATCAGTTAAAGATTTACCGTGAAACATCAACGGGAACATTTGAATTTGTCCCTATAATGATAGGTAACAGTTCAGCAGACTCAGACACGGTAGACGCAGGGAGCTTTTAGCTCATATAGGAAACAATCATGGCACAAACCATTAAAATTAAAAGAAGTACCAGTTCCGCCGCTCCTGGTTCGCTTAGTGCTGGTGAATTAGCTTATTCAAGTAATTCGCAGAAACTATTTGTAGGAGCTCCAAGTGATGGAACAGTTACAGCTATAGGTGGAGATTTATATGTAAATATGCTCGACCATACTGCTGGTACACTAACAGCAAGTTCAGCAATTATTGTTGATTCAAACAGTAAGATTGACCAATTAAAATCTGGTAACTTAGTAGTTACTGGTTCTTCTGATACAATCTCAACAAGTTCAGGAGCATTGACAATCTCAGCAGCAGGTAGTTTAGTCTTAGCACATGGCGGTACTTTAGACTTAGACAATCAAGCAACCTCTCTTACAATTATAGACAACCAAGCGGCAGCTTTAGATATAAATGAAGGCGGAAACTCATATATCAAATGTACTACTACAAACAGTGGTGAAAAAGTTGTTATCGGTCAAGATATTGAGATGGCAGATGATGTATCATTGCTATCAGATGCGGCAGTTCTTAATTTTGGAGCAGGTAAAGATGTAAACTTAACTCATGTACACGATACAGGTTTACTTCTCAACTCATCAAGACAATTACAATTCGGAGATTCAGGCACATACATTCATCAATCAGCAGACGGAGTCCTAGACTTAGTATCTGACAATGAAATAGAAATCAATGGTACAACTATTGATATAAATGGTAATGCAGATGTCTCTGGAACATTAGAGTCAACAGGAAACTTTACGGTTAATTCAGATAAATTCTCAGTAACAGCTGGTTCTGGTAATACAGTAATAAAAGGTACTTTAAACGCACAAGACGCAGTAGACTTCGATTCATCACTAAATGTAGACGGAGCAACAACCTTAAATGGTAATGTTACTTTAGGTAACGCGTCAGGCGACGGTATCACAGTAACAGGTACTGCAACATTCACACCATCAGCAGACTTTGATGGAGGCTTTACGGTAGCAGGCTCACAAACTGTCAACATGGGCGGTAACAGAGTCCAAGGTGTAGCAACACCATCAGCAACAACTGATGCAGCAACAAAAGGTTATGTAGATAGTGTCAAACAAGCACTAGATATAAAAGATTCCGTTAAATTAGCAACAACAGCTAACTTAGCAGCAGCTTATAATAATGGCTCATCTGGAGTAGGAGCAACTCTTACTATGGACGCGTCAGGAACTGTCACAATTGACGGTGTTGTAACTGCAGCAGATGATAGAGTTTTAATTAAAGACCAGTCAACAGCGGCACAAAATGGTATCTATAAAGTTACCACAGCAGGTGCGGTTGGTGTAGCAGGAGTCTTCACAAGGGTTGAAGACGCTGATAGTTCATCAGAAGTTACAGGTGGTTTATTTACCTTTGTTGAAGCAGGTTCAAGTAATGCTGATAATGCTTATGTATTAACATCAGTAACAGGTACTGCAACAATGGGTTCAGATGCACTTACATTTACACAGTTCTCAGGAGCTGGTCAAGTTACAGCAGGGAATGGTCTTGCTAAATCTGGCAATACTTTATCTGTAAATGTAGATAATACTTCATTAGAAATAGTTTCTGATACACTACAAATTAAAGGTTTAGACAACGCTATCTCCGAAGGTGATTTAATATTCGGAGCGAATACAGGTGGTCAATTTACCACTCTAGCAATAGGAACATACGACAGCACTAACTCAGTAGGACAAGTACTACAAGTCGGGGCGAACGGAACAGTAACATGGAGCAACACATTAGACGGAGGAACATTCTAATATGGCTCATACAATTAAAATAAAAAGGTCAGAAACAGCAGGAGCAACTCCATCTGGTGCTGACCTATCAACACACGAGATTGCAATGAATGTAAATGACGGTAAAATATATACCAAAGCTGCAAATGGTTCAATAGTAGAAGTAGCTAATAAAGTTACAGGTGCTGCAACAGAGGCAGATATATTAGCGTTCGCAATCGCATTAGGATAGAATTATGGCATCAACATTTAAATCAGCGACAGCAGTAGATGTAGGGACTTCCCTTACTACTGTTTATACATGCCCTAGTAGTACCACTGCAACCATTATTGGTTGTTATCTCTGTAATCAGAGTGGTGGTCAAATAGAGGCAGACTTACAATTTTTTGATACAAGCGCAGGAAATCATGTAAGTATATTATTCGGCACACCTATCGCAGGTGATTCAACAGTTGCTGCAATCGGTGGAGATGCAAAGGTAGTACTGGAGACAGGCGATGCTATAAAAGTTAAAAGCAATGTAGCAAGTAGCATGGACGTAGTACTTTCATATTTGGAGCAAACATAAGATGGCACTTATAGGTAAACAAAATGCATTAGTTTCCGTACTAGAAGCCAATGCAGTAGGAAGCAGTGAAATTGTTTCTAATTCTGTAACTGCAAGTGAGATAGCCGCAAACGCTGTCGGTAGTTCGGAGATATCAGCAAATGCTGTCGGAACATCAGAGATTGCTACCAATGCCATTGCAGCTGCTCAGTTACAAGCAAGTGCTATTACAGCCGTAGCAGATAATGCTATTGATGCTGCAGCTATAGCAGCAAATTCAGTAGATTCTTCAGAATTAGTCACAGGTTCAATAGACGCTATTCATTTAGCAACAGGAGCAGTTACAACTGCTAAGATAGGAGCTGACCAAGTAACTAACTCAGAGTTAGCAGCAAATTCAGTTTCTTCAACAGAAATCGCACTTAATTCAATTAACGCGAGTGAGTTAGCAATAAATTCCGTAACAGGTACAGCAATAGCAGATAACACTATAGACGGAACAAAGATTGCATCGAATAGTATTTTAACAAGACATATTGATGATAACCAGATTACTAGTGACCAGATAGCAGCTAATACAGTTGCTACTGCGAACATAGCAGATAATGCAGTAGATGGAACAAAGATAGCACAAAACTCTATCTTAACAAAACACATTGATGACGGACAAGTCACAGCATCTCAACTAGCAAGTGATTCGGTAACAACAGTAAAAATATCAGACGGTAATGTTACTAATGCAAAAATTACAGATGGTGCTGTAGGAACAGCAAAAATAGCTGATGATGCAGTAACAGCAGATAAGATAGCTGCAAATACAATAGCAACAGGAAATATTGCTGACAACGCAGTAGATGGCAGTAAGATAGCGCAGAATAGTATTCTTACTAGACATATTGATAACGGTGTTATTACAACCTTCCAAATTTTAGATGAAACAATTGCAACAGGAGACATTGCTAATAATGCAATTACCTCCGCTAAGATTGCTGAGAATCAAGTAGGAGCTAGTGAGATAGCAACTGATGGAGTTACAGCAACACAGATAGCAGCAAATGCTGTATCAGCCGCTGAACTTAAGTCAGACGCACTTGGGGGTCAAACATTCACAGGTAATGTTACATTATCAGGTAACTTAACAGTTAATGGTACAACAACAACTGCGGCATCAACAAACACAGTTATTTCAGATAAATTAATCGAACTTGCAAACGGACAATCTGGTTCTCCTTCAGGAGACATTGGTATTGTTGGTGAAAGAGGAAGTTCAGCTAATATCTTTATAGGATTTGATGAAAGCGCAGATAAATTTACAATGGGTACTGGTACATTTACTGGTTCTTCTACAGGAGACTTATCAATAACAAAAGGTACTCTTGTAGTAGATGTTGAAGGTGATTTAACAGGTACAGCAAGTGCAATAGCAGACAACTCAGTTACTTCTGCCAAGATAGTAAATGGCACTATTGCAACAGCAGATTTAGCTGACAACTCAATTACTACTGCTAAAATAGCAACCAATAGTATTACAACTTTAATGATTGCAGATGATGCAGTCACAGCAGCTAAAATAGCTAATAATACAATTAATTCAAGTAATATATCAGATAATGCTGTAGGCAGTACGAAGATAGCGTCAAATAGTATTTTAACAAGACATATTGATGATGACCAGATTACTGCAGACCAATTAGCTGCAGACTCTGTTACAAATGACCAGATAGCAGACAATGCTATTAATAGTGTAGCATTTATATCAAGTGGTTTAATTACATCAGACTTAATAGCCGATGCTACTATTGTATCAGGTGATATTGCAGCAAACACTATCGCTACTGGTAATATAGCAGACAATGCTGTAGATAGCACGAAGATAGCACAGAATAGTATTCTTACTAAGCATATTGATGACGCACAGGTTAATACTGCTCAACTAGCAGGTAACTCTATAACAGCGGCAAAGATACAAGCAAATGCTGTTGGGGCAAGTGAAATAGCAGCTAACGCTGTTGGGTCAAGTGAGATTGCAAATAACGCTGTAGCTTCTACACAGTTATCAAGTGCAGCACTTGGTGGTAAAAACATGACAGGGAATATTACATTCTCTGGAGCAGTTACACTTGGAGATGGTGCCGATACAGCAAATGTAAATGGTAACTTAGGTATTCAAGATTCATCTCCAGTTCAAAAAGTTCACATAGATGAAGTAGCTGGTTTTGATGTAGGCACAGGAACTTCTTCCTCTACATCGCAGTTTACACTAAACTCATTTAGTGCAACTGTATTTAGAAGTGCTGAATATACAGTACAAATTACAAACTCAACAGATAGTGATTATCAAACTTTAAAAATATCATTATTCCATGATGGGTCAACAGTTTATTTAACACAATACGCTTCTATATTTGACAATGGTGCTCAGGCAACATTTGATGCAGATATAAATAGTGGTAATGTAAGATTAAGAGCTACGCCAGCTAGTGGAGACACAATGGCGTACAAGTTTATTAGAACAACTATAGAGGTATAAAATGGGAACTAAATTAAATTTTAACATCGAAGACGCTGGATTGTCAGTAGATGGTAGTGAGAAATTTAACTCGAGTGGAGCTGCTCAAAATATTACTATTGCGGCAGATAAAATAACATCAGGTACTGTAGCCAGTGCAAGACTACCATATACCATTAGAACAAATGCTCCAACAAGCACTGAATCAACATCTAGTGGACACATATGGTTTATATACTCGAGTTAGTAAATGGCAATATATGTTAACGATAGCGGAACACTTCGAGAGATTTCCTTTTTGGCAATCAACGATAGTGGTACGGTCAGAAGAATCAATGAAGTTTATGTAAATGATGGCGGGTCGCTTGAAGGCCCGTTCACTATTACGCACACAACTAGTAGGAATACTGCTACTTCAACTTCTACTATTTCTGGATTGCAGTTAACAACATTCAATACAACAACAACATTTAATACTCAACAGAGTACAGTTACTACAACTGTATTTAATACTACAACTACATTTAATACAAGTAAATCAACAGGAAGTTCAAGAAGTACAACAACTACATTTAATACAACTAAAACAACAACAACTGCTTTTACAACTACAACAGCATTTACAACAACTACTACCTTTACTACAACACAAGGTACTACAACTGCATTTACTACAACAACTGCGTATACAACTACAACAACATTTAATACAAGTAAGACAACATCAACTACAGGGTCAACTACCACTGCATATACTACTACAACTACTTTTGCAACAGACCAGAGTACAACAACTAACTATAATACAACAACTGCATACACAACTACTTATGATACAACAATTAGTACAAGTAGAACTACAACTTTCGCAACAGATACTGCGTATGTAGATAATACAGGTCAAAGTACTACTAGAACTACAACATTTGCAACAACAACAGCCTATGAAGATGATACTGCTTTCGAAACAAGCAGAACTACGACTTTTGCTACAACAACAGCTTATGTAGATAATACAGGTCAAAGTACTACTAGAACTACAACATTTGCCACAACAACAGCTTATGTAGATAATACAGGTCAAAGTACTACTAGAACTACAACATTTGCGACAACAACAGCTTATGTAGATAACACAGGTCAATCAACCAGTAGAACTACAACATTTGCTACTACGACTTCATATGTAGACAATACTTCACAGTCAACAAGTTATTCTACAACTTTTGCAACAAATACAAGTAGAAACACAAATACCTCGAGAGGTACTGCGTTTACTAACTCTACTTCTTTTGCTACAAATACTTCTAGGAATACTAATACTTCTAGAGGTACTGCATTTACAAACTCAACAGGATTTACAAATAACACAAGTAGAAATACTAATACAAGTAGGAATACTAATACAAGTAGGAATACTATTGAGATATTTAGTTTTGACCCAGAAGGTGGAACAAGTTATACAGAATTTACTACTTCATTTACAAATGCTACTGGATTTACTAACTCTACTTCTTTTGCAACTAATACTTCTAGAAATACTAATACAAGTAGAAATACTTCATTTACAAACTCAACAGGGTTTACAAATAATACTTCTAGGAATACTAATACAAGTAGAAATACTTCGTTTACTAATTCGACAGGATTTACAAATAATACTACACAAGGTACAAGTAGAACAACTTCATTTGCAACAAATACAGCAAGAAGCACAAACACTTCTCAAAGTACTTCATACACAACTACATTTGCGACAAATACTTCAAGAAGTACAAATACTTCACAGTCAACAAGTTATACTACAACATTCAGCACTAATACAAGTAGAAGCACAAATACATCGCAATCAACAAGTTATACTACTACATTCAGTACTAATACAAGTAGGAGTACAAATACTTCTCAAAGTACAACATATGATACTTCAGTTACTACAAATACCAGCAGAAGTACAAATACTTCACAGTCTACTTCATATACAACAACATTTAGTACTAACACAAGTAGAAGTACAAATACTTCACAGTCTACATCTTACGAAACTTCCTTTGCGACTTCAAGAGCAAGCTCACGAAGCACAGGAACAAGTAGGACTACAACTACAACATTTGATACTACACAAGCAACAGGCTCTAGTAGAAGTACAGCAACTGCGAAGAATACAACAACAACTTATGAAACTTCACAAGGTACAGCTACAAGCAGAAGTACAGCATCTAGTAGAAATACTACTACAACTTTTGAAACACAACAAAGTACAGCAAGTTCTAGAAGTACAGCGTCTAGCAGAGATACTACAACAACATTTGAAACAACAACAAGTACAACAACTGCATTTGACACAACAACTACTTTTGAAACAAGTAAAACAACATCAAGTTCTAGAGGTACAACAACCACTACAACATTTGAAACAACAAGGGCATCTGCTACAAGCAGAAATACTGACCACTTAACAACAACAACTTTTAATACTGCAACCACAGTATTTGAAAGAACAACCGCCAGCTCAGCAGGAACTCTATTTGACACAGAAGTCTCTAGTTTAGAAGATTATGGATTCTCCTACTGGGACGGCTCACAATGGAGCGAATCAAGCTAATGGAAGGAAAATTTGAAAAAGATAAAAAAGTTACACCAGAATATGTAAATAATAAAATGGAACATATGTTGACAGCAATATATGATGTAATAGAAGAAAACGAACACAGAATGAGAAAAATGGAAAAAGTACTTTTCGAGCTACAAAATGGTAAAAGCAAAGAATAAATTAGAAGCTCTCAGTACTAATGAAGAGGTAGGTGATATAGTAACTCACTGGATGAAATCGGGTTCTGCTTTTAGAGCCTCTAGTGACTTACTAGAATTAAATGAGTTTGGTAAGAAACTTATACCAAAATCTCACAGAGGTTTACCATTTGAATATGACATATGGTTTAATACTAACGAGAACTATACTGTTAGAAAATGGTTATACACAGATTTTATGGGTAAAGGGTTATACTTTCGAGTTCCTTCCGTAAAGATTAATAATAGACTGTTTAAGGCGATTATAAATTCTGACATAAAGATAGACGAAGAAAGAGTTGCCAAAGTGATGGATAATTTACAGAACAAATATTATCTACAACCGAGTAAAAATTTTTATGAGAAAGTAATATTTTTACCAGGCAGTAACTTATTGTGTAAGCCTGATTGTATCGACATTAAAAGAGTTGATAAGTTAGTTAAAGAAGGTTATATAATAAAACCACACCCAATAACTGCTCATATCTTTATAGCAGAACTAAGAGCAAGATATGGATATGATAAAGTCTTGGGTAAAAAAGAAGGCGGACATGAACTTCTTTTAAATGCAAGTAAAATAGCAACTGCACAAAATAGTGAAATGGGTATAGTTGCATTACTTTTAGGTAAAGATATAGAAATGGTTTCTTTTCCTGTAAAAAAGAGAGAAAAGAGATTACTTACTTATGAAAGTTTTTATGATGCATTGGCAAGAACTGACGCAAAGAAAACAATATTAAAACTGTTCTCAGCAAAAAATTCAGGAATAATCTTTAATTTTGACGAGGACGCAGACGAAAGACTAGAACGATATCTAGCAAACTTTTGGGAATATAAAATAGCATTATGATAGAGATAGTACATCAATATAAAAAAGACTGGAGTATGTTTACTCTTGCGTCTTTGCTCGATAAGTCAAAAGACTATAGAATCCATCTCTATGTACCTGAACACTTATGGGACGACGCTCCTATAGAATGGGCAATAGCACATTTTGATGAAATAAAAATTTATCAATCTTGGTGGAATACAGAAGATACTGCAAAAATGATTTGTCATTTGAAGAACTGGTGGAAAGATAAAGTACCTAGTTTGAATAAAAGAATATTAGTTGCAGGGGGAAACAGAATCTTTTTAAGAGAAATAGTTACAGGTAATATACCAGAAGAAGATTTCTTTATGAAAAGTTTATCATTTATTTCTCACAAGCATAGATTTAAAGACCACCCAAGATTTAAAAATTACTACTCTAGAATAGGAGTACCAACAATAGAAAATGCAGGTAGTCAGCTAGACCCTGAAATGATATTATTTAACTGGGACGTCCTTAAAAATTTCAAAGACGAAGATTTATTTATGCCTGGTAATGACTTACCTAGAGAATTTTATAATTTAGACGCAAGAATAGATGGGTGTACTAATTTAGCACTTATGAAAAATCTAAAATTATTTAAGCACAGTATGATGCCTTTATATATGAATGGCACCGTAGATACTCTACTAGATAAAGATTGTCTTGGCTTAAAAGAAGTTGCAGATTATAATAATATGTTAAGAAAAGGATACAGTTTAAATATACAACATAAATGGGCGATGAGAGGTTATATACATATACCAATAAGCGTACAGTTAGGTATACCTTGGGATTGTTATACTAGCTTAATAGATAAGATACCTGTTCAATTTAGAAACGCAAGACTAAATGAAGCTATGTTGCAAAAAGCACAAAAGCAAAAAGAAACTTTAGGAAAGTTATTACAGACAGGATTTAAACTAGGTAAACTTTAATATTTCTTTTTTAAGGTCTGATAAAATTTTCCACTCTATCAATCCTCTATCTCGCATTTCAAGTACGAGGTCTTTTTCTTTATCTGAATGAACACCACTTTTTTGAGTATTGACTGGCATATGCCAACTTGATGGATTATCTGCACCTGTTTTAAAAGGTAATTTTTTAGAAAAGAAATCAAAACCTATCAAAGTAATACTTTCACATTTACACTTTCTTAAGAAAAATAGTATCGCTATAAAACCTTGAGAAGGTCTCCAGCCTACAGGATTATTTGGAATTACTCCTAAATTCTTATGAATATCAATAATCTCTTCATCAGAGAACATATCAATATATTTAAAATCATCAGGAAGTGTGGTGGTTGAAGGTTTGTCCATATGTATACGACTACGATTAAATAAAGTAAGACAATTAAAAAACTTTCTAGCATTTACACGAAGGAATCCTGTAACCCATATATCTGTTCTACTTCCTAAACTGGTAGTATAGTCATAAGGGGCACCTCTTCCAAAACGAACTACAGTATCAAAAGACTCTATATAATCTCCATATTCGTACTGTAGAATCTCTACTGAGTTTCCAACAAGTATTATTCTTTTGCCTTCTGTAAGTTTTTGTAAATTTTTAACCATTCTGTCGAGTATAACATATCATCATGAATATCTAGCCACGGCCCACCATCTGTAAAATGGACTGCCTTTGCTTCTGGAAATTTATAGTAATTTACCATAGCATTGTACTCTGCAGGTAAATCACCAATCTCACTTGCCCAAGCAAACTCGTGTAAGTCTTTTCCAGACCATGAGTTTACTAAATCGCTAGTCAATGAAAAACATTTATCATTATTAAAATACATAAGAGATGACCAATATTTTTTGGGATAAGACATATTTGCTTTGCCTTTCATCTTCTTATACGGTGTTGTTAGAAATGGTGGGTGTTTGACTACCCACACGCTTGGAGAATAATTACTTTGTTTTGCGTAATCTTCAATCTCTTGTGGGTCACATCTCCACATGAAATCTCCATCACAAAACAAAGCATATCCTTTATAGTCAGAAAGAAAAGGTACAAGAAAGCGAGTAAAAGCAAAGTCTGTGCTTTCACCTTGATACTCTCTTGTATATAGACCTTTTTCTTCTAATTCACTTTTGACAAGTGGTATAATCTCGTGGTTTTGATTAAATCTACGAATAGATTCTGCACAAACCTCAAATGATTCAGGATATTCATTTTCATATCCTATGAATATTTTCATGACTTTAGTCGTTCACCTAAATCATTAACATATGCTTGACGGGCAGTTTTCAAAGCCGCGAGTTCATTTTGAACTTCCATAGTCTTAACATCACAAAATTTAATTGCTTGTACTAAAGCTTTCTGTTCGTCATTCATATTCTCAACGAGATATTCCTTATCATCAATTTTTATTGTATCTGAACTCATTTAAATATATCCTGCCAATTTCCTTGTGTACTAGCCTTAGCATACTCGGTAGCACGATTTTCAAAAAAGTTGGTATGCTCAACTGCGTTAACTTGCATATCAATCCAAGGTAACGGATTTACTGTACTTTTAAAGATAGCTTTCATTCCAAGACCTAGTAATCTTCTATCTGCAATGTATCGGATATATTCCTTTACTTCTCTCGCAGTTAGGTCTGGTACTGTGACTTTGTCAAAACAGACATCAATAAATTTATCTTCTAATTCTACGGTACGCTCTGCAGCACAGTAGATTTCATACTTTAATTTATCATTCCACAGTTCTGGGTTTTCTCTCATAAAAGTTCTAAATAGTTCTGATAAGCCTTCAACATGTAGGCTTTCATCTCTAATTGACCATGTAACAATCTGACCCATACCTTTCATAAGATTGTGTCTTGGATAGTTTAGAAGTATCGCAAAACTACTAAATAGTTGGACTCCTTCTGTAAATCCACTGTAGACTGCCATAGTCTTTGCAATATCATGCGGAGTATTCATATTAAAATCGGTTAGATACTCATGTTTATCCGCCATTGCTTGTATATCAAAAAACTCTTGGTACATATCATCTGATTTACCTAAAGTTTCTAGTAGTAAAGAATATGCTTCTTGGTGTACTGCTTCCATCGCAGCAAAACTAACTAACATCATTCTTACTTCTGGTTGTTTGAATGTTGGTAGATAGTGTTTAGCATATCCACAACATACATCAACATCTGCTTGTGTGAAGAAACGAAAGATATTATCTATCAATAGTCGTTCATCTGCAGACAGTTTTTGGTTGTAGTCCTTTATATCATCTTGAAGTGGTACTTCGTCTGGAAGCCAATGCATTTGTTGTTGCTTCTTGTACTTCTCAAAAGCCCACGGATAAATAAAAGGCTTGTAGTATTCTCTTTCATCTAATAGGTTCATTTATCCCTCACAGCTTAAACAATCTTCGTTCTCAAAGATTATTTCTCGTTTAGCCTGAGCAGTTACATTATCAGCACGACTGATAGCTTCACTTCTCAAGTAATACAATGTTTTAATATTTTTTGCCCATGCCAACATATGTATATTGTGTAAGTCACCTTTATTTACATCTGGTGGAAAGAACAAATTAAGACTCTGCGACTGACAGATAAACTGCTGTCGCTGAGAAGCGTGTTCTATTAACCAGGCTTGATTGATTTCAACTGCTGTTTTGAAAACATCTTTCTCCCAGTCATCTAGTATATCTAAATGTTGAACACTACCTCTGTTTGCAATAATGCTTTTCCAGGTATCTTCATATAAATCAGTAAGACCTATCTTATTCATAAGAAGTTTATCTAAGAATTTATTTTTTACTAGATTACTTCCAGACTTAGTCTTCTGTGTATATGCATTTGCTCTAAACGGCTCGATACTTGGAGAAGTATTACCACATAAAATACTAGAGCTAGCATTAGGTGCGATTGCAAGTAAGTGTGCATTTCGCACTGAAGCAGTATCATCATCTGGACATGCTCCTCTTTCTATTGCTAATTCTCTAGTAGTTTTATCTGCGTTTGATTTTATAAATTCAAACATTTCTAAGTTCATTTGGTTTGCCATTGCACTCTCAAAAGGAGTATTGTTCTTTTGTAGATATGCATGGAAACCCATAGCTCCTAGTCCAATGCTTCTCTCCCTCATAGCACTAAACTTGGCTTTTTCTAATTGACTTGGTGCATTTTCAATAAATGATGTTAATACATTATCAAGCATACGAATCAAGTCTGGTATGAAAGCAGGTACTTTACTCCATTTATCAAAGTATTCTAAATTAACACTAGAAAGACAACATACTGCTGTTCTCTCTTCATCTGTAGCAAGTGTTATTTCGCTACATAGATTACTATGATGTACTTGAAGTCCTTTTCTTTTCTGAAAGTCTGGCAGTTCACTTTGTACTGCATCTTCAAACATAAAATAAGGCTCTCCTGTTTCCATACGATTTTGTAGTATTTTTACCCATAGTGCTCTTGCACTAACTCGTTTTACTACTTGTTGAGTGTGTGGGTCAACTAATTCCCAACTATCATCAAAGTCTTGTTCTTTAGTCGCTCTATGGATTAGCTCCATAAAAGAATCAGGAACGACAACACCATGATGCAAATTAAGGAACTTCCTATTAGTATCTCCACCCGTTGGTTTTCTTCCATCTAGAAACTCCTCTATTTCGGGGTGACTCATATGTAGATACGATGCATAACTTCCCCGTCTAGTTACACCTTGAGAAAATGCTAACATTTCTGCATCTACTACTTTTATAAAAGGTATTACACCTGTGGACTCAGAGCCTTTTGATGTTCTAGTTCCCGAAGAACGAACATCACTCCAAGTACCACCAATACCACCACCAAAGCTACTTAAAAAAGCATTTTCTACATAGTGGTCTGTAATACCCTCTCTACTATCATCAACATAATTCAGAAAGCAACTTATGGGTAGTCCTCTGGTTGTTCCACCATTAGACAACACGGGAGTTGCAAACATAAACCACATCTGACTTACATAGTCATATAACCTTTGTGCGTGTGCTTCATCATCTGCAAATGCTTCTGCAGCTCTAACAAAGGCTTCCTGTGGTGATTGTTCACCAGGTATCATATAACGGTCTCTTAGTGTTGCAAGTGCAAAATCATCTAAAAGGTTGTCTCTACTATAATCTATCTTCACTGACATAATTTTCTACCAATTTTACTATTTCATTCCCGTGTCCAAGCAATGCTGCCTCGACATCATATGTTAAATCCATGAGTTTGACTCCGATTTCTAATCCTTCACTTCCGAACTCATTTAAGTTCTGAATGTATTTATATCTTCCATCGATAGGCAAACTCGCCATAATATCAAAAACATCTCCATACTGTTCTATAAGTTGAGTTGCTCTCTTCGGACCAACACCTGTAACTCCTGGAACATTATCTCCTTTATCTCCTGTTAAGCACTTATAAGTAAGAAAGTACTCAGGGTCAAAATCATAATGCTCGTCCCAGTTATGGACTGTTGTTTCTTTTCTAGTTACTGTCGAAAAACGACTAACTTTATCATTGACTAGTAAATCCCAGTCTTTATCAGATGATATTAACCAAATTTCATCTATGCCAAGTTCTTCTCTTTTTTGACATATATGAGCCGCAATATCATCAGCTTCAACTCCCTGATACTTAAGAGTAAGATATCCTTTTTCTTTCAACTGATTCATCGTTAGTTGAAACTCCGCAAGGAACTCTAAGAACTCTGCTTCTTCTTCAGGTGTTTGTTCTGCATATCGTTCTTTACGATTTGCTTTGTACTCTGGATAAACTTCTTTACGATAGTTACTACCACCGTCACCTAAGACTACTATTTCTCCACAGTTATAGGACTTTGCAAGGGATTGAACTGTGCGAACATAATCATGTTCAAAGTCCAACTTACCTTGATGTTTCCATCGAAAAGCCAGATTGAGTCCATCAACAATCAACAAGTTCCCATTCGGGATTGGCTTTCCATGGCTCGTAAATTTTATCGCCATTTGTAAATTCTATTTCCTCTGTTTCTAAAAATTTTTCAGCTAGAGTGACATAACACCCTAACCAGTTAAAGTACATATGTTTTTTATAAAGTGGCTTTCTTGTCGTTGCCACATACCATTGAGAGTGATTTTCTTTGAAAAACAGGATTGGTTCTTGTTTCATTTGTTCTGCCTGTTTTACTAGCTTTGACCACCACCCAACGAATTTATTACTCTTTTGAGTAAATATTTTATGATTGAAAGCCATATCACGATAGAACTTAACTTCTATTGTAAATATGTTATGCTTGTGTGGTACATAAAGGTCTCCCTTAATTTTACCACTACCACTTCCTGGAGTCTGCGTGAAGGTTAGACCAGTATGTCTGTGAAGCATGCCAGCGACTTTTAATTCTGCGTCATGCCCTTTCCTTCTTGAATTAACCAATCAACTTCTCCAGTTCTGTGTACCCTCCAATCTTCTCGCCGTCCACTATAATCTGTGGAAAGGTACGAGCCGTGGGAAAAAGTTCTCTTACTTCTGTTGGTTGAAACTCTTCTCCCATCATTTTGTAAATTACTTCATGTCCTTTTCTTTCTGCAAGACCCTTTGCTCTTACACAGTATGGACAGTTTGGTATACTATATATTTCTACTTTCATTTCATTGTCTCCTCAATGAATTTTCCTAATGTTTCTATCTCTGCATCTGAGAGCATAGCTGCCTGACCCCACATTGTAGAACTCATTGCACCAACTTCTCCTCTATTTTTATATGTAGTAAGTCTGTCGATTATATACTCTGAATTTTGTCCTGCAAGTGCTGGAAATACTGCCATGCCTTGACCTTGATTACCATGACAAGCTGCACAACCTGCCCATAAACTTCGAATAGAACTAAAAGGGTCGCCTTCTGCAGCCGCTCTCTTTTTCTGTTCTATTTGTGCTGGTGTTCCATGTATTCTAACATACTCTTCGTAGCACTCTCCTGTACAAGCATGAGCTCTCGCGTAACCTGAGTACTCTAAGTTTTGATATGTGTATGTTATCAATGAAAACATAACTGCTACTATTGTTATTACATAAAATTTCATACTGCTTTTCCTATTAAGTAAAATGCCATGAGCATACCGCCAAATACAAATAACTGAACAAAAGCCATAAAGGCAACGAACGGTATCTGTATATTTGCCCACCAGTCTAATTCCTTCTCTTGCCACTCTAGCCACTCTTCTTCAGTAGCGTCTACTGTTTTGTTCAACTGTAGTTCAAGTTGCTGTTCGTACCTATCTTCTTTGACAGGTACTTTTCTTTTTATCGGTCTTTTCCAGGGGTCTAACTGCTCAGACATGATATATTATCTTCTTTAATTATCTCTATCTTTTCGAGCAGTGGGTGAGTCCAGCCGTGAGAAACTAAATATGTATTTAGATTTTCCTCTTTGAGCAGGACTTCCACTACTTTTTCTTTTCCTTGTTCATCTAATGCTTGATTAACTTCATCAAGGAAAAGAACATTAATTTGACTTCTACTTATAGAAGTCATCAACTTTCTAATGGCGACTAGTGTTGCAATATTTACTCTTGCTAGTTCACCAGAAGAAAGTGCTAGAATATCAATAATGTTTCCATTATCTGATACTTCTACATTTAACTTGTCGTTTTCTACAACGAAATTTATACTGAATCTACCATCGCTGAACTCTGCAAGATACTCGTTTGTAAGTATCTCTAGTTCTTTGACAAGGGATTCGATCTTGTAGGCCAAGAGCCCGTTTGTACTAAATGCTTTTTTAAGTATTTCAAGAATCGTAAGTTTGTCCTCTGAACTCTGTAATCCAGACTCGAGTGATGACAACTGCTCCTGAAACTGTTCAGTTTGCTCTTGTATGATTCCAATTCTTGTATTGTGTCTTTCTCTTCTTTCATTTTCTTCTACTACCTTCGAAAGAGATTCCCTAGTACTGGCAATCCTCTTGCGAAGCGCTTCAATCTTATCGCCCAGCTCTTCTTCGTTAATGACTTGTGTAGGGAGTTTGTCGTCGATAGACCTGTATATGCTTTCCCAATCTTTGATTGCTTTGTTTGATGTCCTATGAATCTCATTATTTTCCTCTGCTTCTTGTAACTTTTCCCTGTCTTTATCTGCGAACTTTATACATTGGTTATATCTTTCTTGATGTTCTTTTATCATAGTATTGACAAAATTTTCATCAATGTCTTGTCCACAAGTAATACATTCCATATTTTCCATACCCGCTAGGGCTTGGTATTTTTGTAACTGCTTTTCCTCGTGTATAGATTCTGACTTCCATGCCCCTAAACGAGTCAGGTGTGCAGATGTATCTATAAGTTCTGGGTGCAGTGCTAATAACCTTTTATTTTCGTGAAGGTCTATTAGTTTTAACTGCTCCTTCAGATGATTATTAGTATTTATTTTTTTGTTCTTTTCGGAGATATTTTCAAATTCTATCTGTAAAGAACTTAAAGTCTTTTCATCTTCTTCCGACTGAAATGGTAAATCCATTTTGTCAAGTAGTCTTGTATCTTCCAAAAAATTATCCTCGAGCCATTTCTCAATTGTTGCAATTTTCGCGTTGGTTGCTGTAATATTACTTGAAGCTACGCGTACTGCTTCTTTGAAAGTCTCAAAGAACGATACATATTCGTCTAATTTTAAGAGGTCAATTAGGAACTTTTTCCTATTTGTGTCTGTCGCTGTTAAAAATTGTAAAGACGCATTAGTATTCTGATATACTAACTGTGAGAAAGTCTTGAAGTCTATACCAAGTATTTCTCCTAAACTTTTGTAAGTATTACTAGCAGTATGTGAACTTATATCCTCTCCATTTTTCGTTAGTTTACATTTAAGTGTAGACCTACGACTAACAGAAATGCAATAAGAATCACTATCAACACTGAAGTCAAGAGATATATCATATCCTTGATTAACATACCTGTTAGCGATGTCTGCTTTCTTAACATTTTTACTATTTTTATTAAATAAAACCTCTTCTAATATTAGTGGTATAGATGACTTACCTACTCCATTTGTACCTACTAATTGTGTAAGTGTATCAGAAGATAAATCTATCTCATTGCCTGTTCCATAAGAGAAACAGTTATCCCACTTCAGTTTTTGTAGAATAATCATTAAAAACTCCCATAATATTTCTTATTTTACTTTCATCTAATGCTAGTATTTCTTTTAGGTAAATACCTAATTCATCAGATATTGTCATGTCTCCATGTAAATCTAAAGTTGCTTCAACAGTTCGTTTCACAACTTTTTTATCAAGTAAATCGGAATTTTTGACTTTTGCCAAATCTTGTACATCACCTTCTAACTCATAGATAGTGTGATGAAAGTCTGTTGGTATCATTTCATCAGGGTCTTCCACAGTCTTACGAAGAAGTTGTGGTAAGTCAAACTGATGCCATGTCCAAGACCAATCATCATCTATAACAAGATAACCTGTAGTTACCTCATTTCTATGAAAAGATGTTGTCATTGGGCTGCCTGGGTACACAATATTTCTTTGAGTATTCTCGTGAGCATGTAAGTCTCCAGCAAACACCGTTTTGAACTTGTCAAATCTTTTCAAATCTACTTCTGGTACTACATGAGGTGGTATCTCACCACGAACATGAGTAAATAGATAATCTACATCATCTATATCTTCTATACTGCCTTTTCTGTGTAAGTCAGCATAGGGTAGAATCGCCCAGTCGTGAAGATAAAAAGTTTCAGTTATAACTTTTACTTTCGGATTGAGTTCTTCTGTGACTCTTTTTAAATTTGTAAAAAAAGTATGATTCTTTTTTGTAGCTTCATGATTACCGTCAAATATAATCGTATCTACACTAACATCTTTTACAAAATCAAAATATAGAGTAAGCTCGTCCATAGAGGGGACTCGGTCAAACAAATCCCCTCCAATGATATGTAAACTTATATCATGCTCATCTATAGCGTCTTGTACTTGTTGGAAGAATAACTTATACCTGGAACAAGCCCAAGGTACAGGTACATTCTTTTGTCCTAACTTTATATGCCAATCTGCTGTAAATAAAATCATGCTACGAAGTCTTCTCCTGGTTGCCATTCACAACCTGTTAGTCCACCTGCTTTGAGTGCTTGTAAAGTTCTAAGAACTTCATTTGCATTTCTGCCTGTGTCTAGAGCGTTTACTGATACATGCTGAATTATATCGTCACTATCAACAATATAAGTTGCTCTGTAACAAACTCCTTCGTTTTTATTAACTATCTCTAGTTCTTCAGAAAGAGAGAGCCCGCAGTCAGCTACTAGCGAGTGCTTAATATCCTGAATAAGGTCATTATCCTCTTTCCATGCAAGTTTACAAAATTCGTTGTCGCCACTAAATCCGCATACACTTGCTTCAGATACTAGCATATCCATACCCGCTATTTCGGTAGGACATATAAAAGTGAAGTCTTTTGGGTAAAAGTAAAATACTTTCCACCCTTCAAAGTCATCTCTTGTTACTATGCCTATACTATTATCGCTGTCAACACCTTGTAATTCAAAGTATGGAAACTCTTCTCCTACACCAATCATGATACATCGAACTCCTCTGAGACTTCATCAGAAACCTCATCTTGCTGATTGTTAATTCTTCTTAACAATTCAAGCTGTGCATCAGCAGTTGGTCTTGGTAGAACATCGTCCATGGACTTTAGATTTGCAACTAAGTCTTTCTCCCAGTCTTCTAGTTCTCTCGGTTTGCACTTTAGAACTTGTAGTTGGTACTCAACATTAAACACCTGTGGACCTGTCTTCTTTCTCTTGAAATGAATGTCGTATCCTGTAACAGGGTCTGTTGGGTCTCCTAACTCTTCCATAGCTACTATCATTTGGTCAAACAGTTTTCTTTTTAAATTAAGAACTTTTATCTGTTTGTCGGCGTAGTCTATGCACTGGACGGCGTATGACCACCCACATTTTAAGTCAGGATAGAAATCTCGAACATGGTCATGTTCTTTGTTGTTAAAGGTCTCAGAGTTTCTATCAAAAGATAAACACTCCATAGGAATATTTTTATTATTCTCGCCTTTAATCCAATAGACATATCTAGGTAATAAATCACCCACCATTCTTAAGTGGTGGTCTTCCTTACCTGCATAGTTATAAGTTTCGATTTTTTCTTTTTGGGCTGAGCCCTTGGTTTGGTTGAATCCAATTGCCATTTTATTTTTCTCCTTGTGTCTCCTCGAATAAAAAATGAATCCTACCTTCTTTTATTTCGAGCAGTCTATTTGCTTTTATTATATCTTCTGAAATTGGACATTCCAGAAGTCCTAATGTGGTGTCTTTACTATTAACATAGTTGTGATAGTTGCGAAATGATGCGACACCTGCATACTCCGCCACCTCTTTATCACTATATGACCGACCTATCTCCATCAAATCTTTAGGATTCGTGAGAAATGATTTGCCACCAAAACGATACTTATAAAATTTAAAAGTCTTATCGTAATAGTTTTTCGGTTGGATTTTGTATGTAATAATTCTAAGGATTGTGATTATATCACCAACATTTCCTTTGCTTATTTTTACAATTTTATCCCAGTTATATAGTAACATATATTATATCAAATTTTTGAGTTTGTGTCAAGACTTATTTTTCAGAGCTCTGCTCCTTACTCCTGTTTAGGATTTTTTCAGCGTCCTCAGGTGCAAGTGTAGCGTGAACGCCTTGCAGCGCCATGTCTACAAGCTTACCTTGGAAGATGTAACTTCCACAGTGCATTAGTTCTATCATAGGCATTGCCCATATGTTAATACCTATTTTATTACAATATTCCGAAAACATATAATCCTCACTTAGATATCTGTTTTGGTCATTTATAATACAGTCAAAGAAAGCATGTATTGTTTCATCTCGTTGAAAGTCTCCTTCACGAATATGGTCAGGAGTGTATTCTAGTTCAGGATATGCCTCTGCATACTCTTTGAATACAGACTTTTCTATTAACATAAATCCAGTTGCTCCTTCTTTTATTTGTACAGGTTCAAACACTGGCGCTTTACCGTCAGGGTATGCGTCAGGTAGAGGATTAAATACCATATCTCCTGCAACTTTTGATAACAACTCAGGATTCTCCTCAATATGTGGGTTTCCTTGTTTTGCCACATGGAGAACTTTCTCCCATGCAATAGTTTTCTTTGGATATAATCCACATAATACTCTTATGTCCTCTCTAGTTGCCATAGTATGTAATAAATACATTAAATCCATAGCTCTCCAACATATATCACTATCAATAAATAATAAGTGAGTTGCATCGTCATTTTTTAGAAAGTTTGCAACACAGTAGTTTCTAGCTCTAGTAATCAAAGATTCATTAAACAGATAGTAAATCTGTGACTGAATACCATGATTCATAAAGACAGCTGTAGTGTCCATAAGAGATTTAGTGTATAATCCGTGACACATACCGCCATACATCGGAGTACATATCATAATATTCATCTTCTGCATTTTTGGTATATCTAGTTCAATTCTCATTTGTTTTTCACTCATAATACATTTACCTCGTATCCTTGTTTCATGTAATAGCCCATTCGAGCACTAGCTTGTCGGGCTGCTGTTTTACCTTTTAGATGTATATCTACAACTACTGGTTGTTTCTTTCCATCTATCTTTCTTATTATTCTACCTATTAACTGTGTTAGTAGAGGGTCGTTATTAACGGGTGTTCCCAATACTAAGCAACTTAGTTCGTTGATAGAAATACCTTCAGAGAAAATTGCTTGTGTTCCAAATAAGATTTTTTTCTCATTTTTTATTTTCTGCATAGTTCTTTCTCTTTCGGCAAAGTCCATATCCCCTGTTATCGAAACTGCACTATCTCCTACTAGGGCAGCACAGTTTTTTAAAAATTTTACTCTATCTGATACAACGAGGACTTTATGCCCTTCTGCTGCATAGCGAGCTGCTATCATAGCAACCCCATGTACATACTCCGCGTCCATCGTTAAGTGATTTATTCGTTCTGCCCAAGGGGTGTAACTACCATCTAAAAAGCGAATCTCTGACTTGAGAATATCCACTTTTGGTGTAAGATAGTTTTCTTTTGGTGGTTTCATTACATTGTTGCCGAAATAATCACGGAAAACAACATGTCTACCATCTTTTCTTTCAAGAGTTCCAGTAAGTCCTATCTTATAACGACACGGCATTTCATCTACAATCCTGGTAAAAGTTGGACTGCTGACATGGTGCATTTCGTCAAGTATAAGAGTCCCGAACTCCTTTTTTATTTCGTCCATACGACGGTATAAAGTCTGAATATTCCCGCAGACGATAGGAGCATCTATATTGAACATTCCACTACCTATTCTCCCTGCTGTATATCCAAAGCATTTTTTCACCTCTTTTTCCCACTGATTTCGTAGGTTAGTCGTGTGAGTAACTACAAGTGTTTTTTGACCAAGCTTTCCCGCTATAGCTAAACCCGTAAATGTCTTGCCCCAGCTTACCCATGCGTTAATTATACTATTGTCTTGTACTTCATCATAAACTGCTTTCTGGCTTGGTCGTAAGTCAAACTTAAAGTCAGGGTGTTCAATTTCATTTACCACTCGTTTATCTACTACTTCGTAATCTGATGGGATTAAATCTTCTCTTCCCATTGGTATGGACACTAAACCCTCTCTAACATATCTAAATGTTTTGAATACGATAGGTGGGTCACTAGGTATTCGTGGAGCAATTGTATAAGTCAGTTCTCTTTCTAAATGATTAGTTTGTTCTTTATTTACGGAAAGATATATTCTATTACTAAGTACTGCTTTCACGAATTAGCCTCCTCAATCCCGAACTAGAAAAAGAGTGTTGTCTATTAGTATAATATATTTCATGTAATCCTTTACCAGTAAAATATTTATCTGCCCAGTCTTCTCCTATGAATCTTAAATGTATATGCGTAGATTCTAGTAAATCTATAAGACTTTGTTCTGTATCATATGGTATAATTTCATCGATATACTTTACTGCGTTTAGTTGAATAAATCTTTCATAAACAGATTGCACTGGTTGATTCTTCTCTTGTCTATCAATACTTGGGTCTGTTTGTAAACCTACAATTAGATAGTCGCAATTTTCTTTTGCTTCTTTAAACATTACAATATGACCTGCGTGTAGCAAGTCAAATGCCCCACAAGTAAATCCTATTTTCATGTTAGTTCTGTCATGTATTGCCAATCTGCTATTCTCCATTCATTTTGTACTCTAGGGTGGTTATTATCCCAAGGACTGCTCCACCCTGTCTTTTTCTTTCTTTCTTTTACATGTGTAGGCAACATATCTCCCATTACTTCTCTAAGCAGATACTTATATGTGCCTGTATCCCAGCCAAATCTTTGTGTAAATTTTGTCATTCCATCAAATTCATAACAATACCTTACAAAATTTTGACCTAAGTATACAGGTCTACTTTCCATACCGAACATTCCACAAGTCTGGTCTGTTGCCAATATATTTTGTTCTGAAGTAATCAATAAGTCTGATATTAACATATTATTCCACTTATCATCAGAAAACTCTATATTTGGAAACCATTTTGCTTTCTTATAATATTTTAATTTTTCTTCACAGTATCCTTCTAACCAATACTTATGATGATGTAAATAACCAGAAAATAATTCATCTGCACTATCTCCTGTAAGTATTACTTTGCAACCATCTTTTGCTGCTTCTCTACATAAAAAGTATCTTGGTACTCGTCTATTTCTATCTGACCAAGGAAATCTTGCATTATTTAACCATCGTCTGTCATAGTCATAAATCTGGTCTTGCTGTAAGACTAATATTTTGTGTTTTACACCCCACTCTTTACAAGTTTGTGCAGCTAATCTAGACTCCTCTCTAAATCCATCATGGTCAAAATACAGTCCTTTTGTTTTATCATAGGCACATATGTATACTGTTAAATCTATATCCATATCTTTTACTACTGATAAAGCAAAAGTACTATCAAAACCTCCACTAAGAAACAGACCTGTCTTTTGTCTATTGTATGCAATCTTTTGTATATTAGATATTAGTCTTGTTCTAAAGTCTGCTTCATTAAATGGATTGCTTTTTATCTTAAAACTGTTCCAGAGATTCTTAAATATAATTGTATTTTTATCAAAATCAAATATTACATACTCACCTGGTGCAACTTTTAATACATCTTTGTAAGGACTTTCATGCCCTTGTAATAGTGAATTTACTATAAATCCTTGTTTTACTTGTTTATTTTCTTTTAAGTCAGTCAGACTTCTTAGACTTGTAGTAACTGTAACATTTTTACCTTTTTTATATACCCATAACGGTTTTGCCCCAAAGTGGTCTCTACAAATGACTAGTTTTTTCTTTTCAGGTTGATACCATGCTAAACTTCCATGCCAATCGTTCCACTCTAAAAACTTAAATCCATATGTTTCAAGTCCATCTGCAAGATACTTTGTATCATTTTGTATGTTTGTATCATACATTTCGCCATTAAATACAAGGTAATTATTCTTTTTAGTTTTATATGGTTGTAGTTGTTTTTTACCATTAATATCTAGTAGAGCATGAGCCATGGCTATATGCTTATCTTTCCACATACCCATTGCATCGGGACCACGGAACTGTTGTCGTTCCATCATCTTACTACAGTTATCAATATCTGTTGTTACTACAAATCCACACATTATTCTACTACTTTAAAACTTTGTATTGTATCTATTTGTAAATCTTCCCATTTTTTAAATTCTACATCATAACATATCACAGTATCTCCCCTCTGATTTTTTATATGATTTGGAATATCCATATACTTGTCATTTAAAGTGTACTCTCTATCATATATTTTGCCTGATTTCAAACTCTGAAACTCAATTAATACTATATTTGTTTCTAACTTATCTCTTAACTTTTGTATGTCAACCATCTCCATAACCTCTCGTGATAGACATATGCCAATATCTTGACAATACTGTCTGCTACAGCAATACCTGCTGCTAGTTCATAACTTCCCGTTACAAGTAACGCTATTATCGCAGTAATACTCATTGCTATTAACCGCCATGATAACGCCTTGTACCAGTCTCTTAGATTTTTCTCCATGTATCTTTTTTCTTCTCCTCACAATATTCCCAGATTTTCCAAGGAATACCTTTCTGATATAATACACCTGCCCAACTACTACCCTCTTGTGGAGGTCTTGCCTCTACAAAAGGAAAAGGCACATCTTTTAACCACACTACTGTTGCAATATCTTTTCTTTCTACTTTACGAATCTTATGATATTTTAGTGGTGTTGTTTTAGTTTTTTCATCGTACCAATACTCTCCATTGGTATCTATAAAATGTTTTCCCCTGTGTTTCATCATACCTACTTCATCGTCTACTTGATATCGAAGCGGATATATACTTTTCATTGGTGTTTGCAATCTTCTCATACCAATAGTTGCTCCACTCATATTTTTATCATCAACTACTTGGTCACCAATAAGCACTAGCCCATCTATTTCTTCTGGCTCCTCTGACAGAACATAAATTGGAAATTTAATTTTTTGGTTCATAATACATATATTTCTTTGCAAATCCACCCGCTAGTTCTTCATAAGACATATCAAAACAAGACAGTTTTAATAATACTCTTTCAGAAGCTAATGGTGCTACCCTGTGTTCTTTTGAGGTATCAAATATTGCCATATCATAGTGATAAGACCCCTCTCTATACTCTATAGGGTCATTTCCGAATAGTTTCCATATAACTGCCGATTTTGTACCCTTATCTACATGCCAGTCTAAATAAGTTGTTGGTCGTAAAAAGATGAATTTAATGTTAAATCTACCTCTTAAATTAAAATTATTCTTTATTTCTTTTTCTATAACAGAATTATTCCAAGGAGCATAATGATAACCCCACACTTCTTTACCCTTATAGAAAAATTTCTTTCTAGGTAGAGTATATGCTACTCTTTCTAAGTATTCTTTGTCTAATTCATACTTAATATGTAGACAATTATTTGGAATCTTTTCTAATTTGTGTGGCACTTATATCCTCTATTTCTTTGTCAAAATGTTCTTGTTCAATAGTATATCCTACTTTTCTGCCATATGTAATATTTACTATATTTGGCACTATTTTTATATCTACTATACCTGCTAAATGTGCTAGTTTTTCTCTTAAGTTTGCATATACTTCCTGTACAGCAAAGGGGTTATTTTCTCCCCACATCATTGTTCTAATTTGTACTTGTACTTGTGGAGCTTTCTCCATACACCTTTCTAGTAAAGCTTCGTGTCCTTCATGCCAGGGTTGCCATCTACCAAGCATTTGTACTGTTGGTAACTCATCTTCCCATATCTTATTGCCTATCGCCCAACATACATCAGTAGCATTATCATCTTCCCACTCATGTATATCGAAATCATACTCCGTCCACTCAGGCCACTCAAATACTTGGTTAGTATCTTCATACTTACTTTTTACTACTGTTGACATAAATATTGTTAAGTCTGCATCAAATTGTTCTCTTGCCGATTTGTATGGGCATATAAAATCTACTAATGCTATTTTACCACTATCTGATACTGCATTTGCTTTATTCAACATTCTTCTAAACTGTCTCCAACGACCCTGTTCTGAGAAATCCCAGTCATCGGCTTCGTGGCGCATTTGGTCTGCGTTTATGTGGACAACTCTATCTCCCATTATCCACTCAATTCCTTCACAAAGGGTAGTCTTTCCCGCTCCAGACTGCCCAAAAATTAAAACTTTCATTTCAATAAATCCTTATAATTTTTTCCTACTTTTACTTTCAACCATGCATTTTCCGCTATTTGCTTTGCTGCCTTGTATTCTATACATTTAGAGCATTTACCACAAGCCAGCCATCTTTTATCATCTTCTACTTGTACTGGTTGCATACAAGTCCATGTAAAATCAAGTAGTCTAGGATATTTTCTCATAATAAATGAGTATATCTCTGACTTTGTATTATGTTCAAATGGAAATAACATGAGGGGTGTTTTTAGTTTCTTTCCCCACGATAATCCATGTATTTCCCACTCTTGATTTTTTATCATTTCTATATTTCTTTGAACATTTTTTAACATTCCACGCTGTTGACCACTATCGTCTGTATGCGTACCAAATACTATGTCTTTTATTTTCCACTGTGAATTACCTACAATTATTTTTACTACATTATCAATATTTATAAATCCTGCAGGTATATTTATACTTTTCATAGGTATAGTATTAGTACTTAATAAAAATGGAACTTTAAAGTAATCTGCACCTTTCCTAGCTGCAAGTACCATGGCTTGAGCTCCAGGAACATCTGCTACTATATCTGTCCATACTAAAGGCTTTCTACCTGTATCAACTGCCCAAGCTAAAGCAGCCATGCTTTCTAGTCCTCCACCGTGTGGTATAATTGTATCTATATTATCAAAATCAGCACTACCTTCTAGTGTTTCTCTATCTTTAAAATCAATATAAGTTTTAGGCTCCATAATAAAACTGTTCAAAATCTTTCTTGTAGTATTCATATACTAACTCTTTATTTTTATCTGTCCACTCGTGGTCACGCTTATTACTTATATTCATTTTTACTTCTTTTAAATTCAATCTTTTCCAGATAGTTCTTTCCTCTAGTTTATGAATCTCTACTCCTGGTCTTACCCAAATCCATTGTGGTTTCATAATAATACTAGGGTCAAAAGAAGGTTTCATAATATGTAATTCATACAAGGCATCTTTATCATCTATGCACTTGTTCCACCTGCCTTCTTGCATACTTGCAATCGCACGAGGCACCCATTGTTTAAAAGGTGTATCAATCAATGATATATCTACTAAATGACTCCATGCACTACGAAGTCTATTATACGGGTGACGCACTTGTGCAACATATTTCCAGTCTGGATATTGTAATGCATACTGGTCATAGGTAGCATGCATATTACCCACATACATCCAATGTGGTGGAGAGTTTCTCCAACCTCGTAAGTAGTGAGTTCCAAATCCTTGTTGCCAAGTTTGACTTGAAAATCTAAACTGTGTTATTCCGTGTTGCTGATTATACGCATTAGTTACAGATGTTCCACCTGTCTTTGGTATGTGTATAAATATTGTTTCATTTTGACAAATCATATAACTTTTTAACCTGTGCCTGTAATAATACTCTCGAGACTGAGCTTGTTGTTTCATTTTGACAAATCATATAACTTTTCAAACTTTCCTAAACTGTAATCATCAGCTATATCAAAGTCACACCCAATCGGGGTTCCAGGTACCGAAAGACCACGGTCTTTCTGTATACACTCTCTTAGTTTTTCTACATATAAATCTATCTCGTCCTCTGGAACCTCTGCTAATACTGAGTCATGCACGAGTGCGAATATCTTTGCTTTCATTCCTGTCTGTTCTATATACTTCTGCATATCGATACCACCAAGCAAGTTTACATCACTTGCTACGGACTGAACGAGAGCATTTACACCACTACGAACTTCGTGTGATGCAATACCTTTGTCTTTACTAAATACATTTGGTAGTCTTCTCTTTCTACCAAAATGACTATATATGAATCCATTTGCTTGAATGAATTGTTGTGTTCTTGTAAGCCACTCTTTTAGTTTGGGAAAGGCTGCGAAATAGTCATCAATTGTTTGTTTTGCTTCTGCTGGACTAAAATATTTTCCTGAATCCTTGGTAACCTGTTCACTGATTTTTGCTGGGCCAGCTCCATACATAATACCGAATGTAACAGCTTTTGCTTGTTGTCTTTCTGCTGAGTAATGTTCAGCAACATCTTCGACCTCACATGGTAGTCGAAACACCTGTTTTGCAATTGTTGAGTGAAAGTTTCCACCGTCTGAGAATACTTTCATTAGGTTTTTATCATCTGCCAAAACCGCAGCACAATATACTTCTGCTGTTGTTAAGTCCATTGCGACTATCTTATTACCCGCTTTTGCTTTGATACAACCTTTCACTGTTGGATTGTCTCTCGGAAGCTGTTGCATATTCAGTTTACCACTACTACTCAAACGACCCGATGTCGTACCATGTAGATTAAAGTTTGTTCGTAATCTGCCGTCCATATCGAGTGCAGGTATAATTTTATCAAGATATGTAGTTTTAATTTTTACTTTCTGTCTAACTTCTAAAATTAACTCGGGTATCTCATGCTCACTCGCAAGTTTCTGTAAACTTTCTGCATCTGTGCTATCAGCTCCTGTACCCGTTTTCTTACCCGTTGGGGCTAAGCCTACATAATCGAATAGTAGACTTCGTAATTGTACTGTTGAATTAGGATTGAACCCGCCTGTTGCCTTGATAAATTGTCGCACCTCGGGATAACTATTTAGTTTCTCTACTGCTGCGTCAATATCCTCTTGCATACGCTTTTGTCCAAACTCTAGTCTAACTGCATCAAATGGTACACCGTTGCCCTCTACTTGTTTTAAAAATCTACAACCTTCTATGAGTAAGTTCTTATATACCCAATAGAGTTTCTCATTCTTCAGTATTGCTTTTTCAAACTTTTGAAATAGCAAGAAGGTAACAACTGCGTCCATTGCAGCATAGTTCTTCATAACATCAAATGGAACTAAGTCATAACTAAAACTTGCTTTGAGTATACCTGTTCTCTTACGATAGTCTGTAATCCAGTTATCGAGTTCTGCTTCATAGTCACCGTAGTCAGTATGTTTGATTGCAAGTGTTTTTAGACCGTGTGTGCCTGGATTCTCGTCAAACATATAGTGCATGAGCATAGTGTCTTCAAAGTGTGGAAACTTGAAGTTAAAATGAAACTCAAACCATTGTAAGTCAAACTTAGCATTATGAAATACTACTCTCTTTTTATCAAATAGTTGTTGCATAAGCTTTTCTGCTTTTTCATCTATACAATCGCAATCTACATATGCACCATGCTCTGGCTCATAACTCATAGAGAATCCTAACATATATCCATCTCTACAATACAACGCAGATGTCTCAGAGTCAAGTGCAATAAAGTCATAGTCTGAGTTTAGTGCGTTGTCCAAGAATACATATAGGTCTGCTGTATTCTGTATTCCATAGCATTTATCTTCGCCTAGGGCGATTTGCTGAAGTTCTCCGCTTACATATCCTGTTATACTCTCGACTGCTTCCTCGAATGACTTCTTTGCTTCTGGTCTGAACTTTATCATAGCAGGATTGATTAGAGCCAAAAACTTATCATCAACAATTTTTCCATTGTACTCTGTTATTGATGTCTTTCTCGTAAAGTTTTTGAAAGGCTCGGAACCTACTAGAATCAGCCAATCGTACGCATCGACATCGATTTCGATATCCACATCTTTTTTAAGAATTTTTCTTTTACTCGAATCACTACATAATGCAAATCTTTCGAATGGAAAGTCGAAGTATCTGTCAAAATTAGTGGAACTAGGTGTTGTTTCTATTAGTGCTACTTTAGTCATGTTTTTCCTTTAACTTTTTTATTCTAAGGTTTAATCTATTATTTGCTTTTCTAATTTCTTCTTTATTAGCACCGTTTTTTATAAGGTTATAATACTCAAACATCTCCTTCGAACGTACTACTGCCCATGCTAATTTATCTTTCTTTTTAGCCATATAATTTTCCTTTTAATCTTTCTATTTCTGGTTTTGTTAAATTGCCAGGGTCTACATTATCTCGTAGTTTTACTACCCTGGCACTCATTTCTAGTTTCTCAGCAATCTCTTTCGCTTTCTCACTAGCTTGTCTTCCCGCCTCGTCCCCATCAAACATAATGTCTATTCCAGAAACTCCTTGAAGTTTGAGTAGACTTAGTTTGACCCAACTCACTTGCTGTGTACCAAAACAGCACACAGTATTTTTGAGACCTTTGTCCCAAAGATTGAGAGCATCAAATATACCCTCTACCAATATAACTCTATTCTGAATAGGTTTTACCTTTGCTGGACAGAATGGCATTTCTGCGCCTGTAGGATAAATGTAATACTTCATCTTACTAAAGTCGTCCAGACTTCTACCTATCAATGAAACTGTCTTTCCCGTAATATCACGAATTGGAAAGATGATACGATTCTCGAATTGAGGCACATTCCAAGTGAACGCGTCCCATATATCAAGAGTTTCCTCTGATATGTTTCGAAAGCCGCCACCTTTCCATTTCAGTCTATCCTTTGGGAGTTGGATTCCGACAGTCTCGCTTTTAACTTTTTGTATCTTTTCTTTTATACGGTGTATCCTTACTTCTGTTGGAGAAGAGGGAGCACCAAAAAAGGTAAATAAATTACCTTTAAAACCACAGGAAAAACAATGAAACACACCTGTAACTCTATCCACTCTCATAGATGGGTTAGTATCATCATGGTCAGGACTAAGACAACGAATCTTAGCGTCTTTACCACTTATTTGATACTGTATTCCTTTCTTTTGTAATAGTTCTTCTGCAATCATAATTATATATATTATAACAAATTTTTAAGGATTTGTCAAGAAATATTTTCCGCCTCCATAGTCCATCTGTAATAATCCTTTTCGATTATATACTTACCGCCTCTGCAATATACTTCTACCCTGTCTTTATCACTGAGCAATGCTGCAGCTGCAGCTCCTGTTCCGCAGCTAGGTACATAACCTACACCTTTTTCCCATATGTCCACAAAAATATTATCATCATATAAGTTGTGCACTTGTATTTGATTTACATCTTTCTTAGTATTTATACTATCCACTATTCTGTGATATAGACTATTATTTTGTCTGTTAATTTCTACTTTCATTAGTTCAACATTTAAAAGTGGAGCAAGAAAAGTAATCTTACCATGTTCTGCTAACTCAGCATTAAAACATACTTCTGCCTCACTACCGTCAATATTCCATATCTGACCAGTATTTATATTCTTCCATTGACAATATCCTATCTTGTGCAAGGGATTTGTGTCTGCTAGAATTATTACTTGTCCATTAACTTTGACTTGTGTTTCCACTCTAGTTCATCTCCTAATGCTTCATGTTCTAAAAATGATGGGTCATCTTCGTAATACATAGACTTCCATACTAATTCTGCCATTTGAAACCAAATAGCAATTGCTTTGTTTCTAAAATCTTCTTCACCCCATAAGTAATATAATAACCACCACTCTTTATCAAATCTGCACACTCTTACTTCTCTATCGTGCAGTTCAGGTATATCTGCCAAAACTCTTAGTCTTTGGCTACCTGCAATCGGGTACCAGTTTGGCATACATAAAAATGGTGACCGTATGCCTTCTTTTATTAATGCTTCTTTTAGTGGTTTATTTTCTGGTACATTTTTTATATTCTCTTGTACTTTTTCTTGTTCTAATAACCAACCCACTGTTCTCACATACCAAGTATGTGGCGGAAGGGGTACTAACTCCGCTGTTTCTCTACTAACTCTATCGTTCGCCATGATAAATTTCCTCTAATACTTCTTCATATATCGGTCTGAATTGCTCCATACTTGGAACTTCTACTTTAAATTTTGATTCTGCATTGTATAGAACTATGTCTGAACAATGTAATATCCATGCTTCTTCTAATTGTTTCTCTGTATATAGAATCATTTTATTACTACCTTATAAATTTTATGTAATGTGTAAAACCATACTCCATTTATGGCAGGCTCTACTAAAGCTACTATACCAGATTCCCAAAAACTAGCTCCCGTGACAATACTAACAACAATCATTGCTATACAAATATGTCCAAGTGTATAGAGAATAGCCAATCCAAGAGATGTTTTCATCAATCCCTTGAAGGTATTAGACATTCCTTGTGTAAATTCTGTCATTCTATCTCCTCAAATATTTTTAATACTTTTCTCTTACTAAACCATAGACCATTCATTACTATCTCATTTTTAGTGCTTAAATGCTCTATGATATATTTAGGTACTCCTATTAAATTTCTATCCTTAAATAATCTCCAGCCTGGTTTTTCTTTTAATAATAATCTCATTCTTTCCTCATTGGTGGAGGTGACTGGAATCGAACCAGCGACCTACTGCGTGCAAGGCAGTTGCTCTCCCTGCTGAGCTACACCCCCTATAAATCATATGTATCTTCCCCTGTTGTCATTGTTTCTTTTAGTTCTGCCCTTTCATCTGGGTCAAGAGCAGTATGTGGTCCAATCTTTAATGTTTCCCAGTTCATTTCAGAAACAAATGTTTCTGCTTTTCCATTTCTCATTTTATCACATTTGAACTTAATACAAGGCTCTGCATCGCCCCAATGCTGAACACTATAAGCAGCGTCAACAGCGTCAAGAATACCTTTGGAGAATCTAGCCTCGCCTTTTTCATTTGTCTGGAAAGCAGAAAGAACTAGAATTTGGTTTTCCTGCGCTAAAGATTTTAGACCTTTTGATATCTCTATCTGTTCAGTCCAGTCATATTGACCTGAACGACCAGGGGCGTTATGGCGTCTAACTTGGTTTAGATAGTCTACTATTACTATACCTAAATCGGGTAGCTGTGCTTGTTTCTGCCTTACTGTGCTAATAATTTTAGCAAGTGTAAGTGCAGGGTCATAGAACACATCAATCTGAGGTTTATCTGCCAACTTATTTCTTGTAAGTTGATAATGGAACTTATCAAAGTCACGATGACCTTTAAATTCAGTTAGACATTCTGTGCCACCTTCAAAACGGTCTGCCCACCACTCGGCAACTTTATCCCACTCCAAAGGAGAAAGATTCTTAGTTTTTATACGATTAGTAGGCACTCCCGTAGCAACGGCACATACCCTTTGTAGTATCTGTCTACTGTCCATCTCTATAGTAAAATATAGAACAGACTTGTCTTTCATGTGTGCTGCTTGTGCGATATTACAGCAAGTAAAAGACTTACCTCCACCACGCTGTCCGCCAATAACGACCAGGTCTTTGGGAGAGAATGTGTAGTCTAAATCGTACTCTTGATTTAGACCTAGTGGCAAAAACTTTTGCAAGTCTTCTTCACTATCAAATAACTCAATCGTTTCCATACTCTCGTTGTCATCAGAGGTTTCGACTTGGTCTTCAACCTGAACTACAATCTCTTGTAATAAGTCGATGTTCTCACGAGCATCGCCTATCGCAATCTGATGTTCTACAAAGTTCTCGACACGAGATAGGATTTCATTTTGAGTAAATTGATTCTTTAAATAGTCCAACAGTATATCTGCTGGAACATCTGTCTCGACTGTTTCAATAGCAAACACTTTCTCTTGAAGTTCTCTAGAACGAATCTCTAGTTTTAAATCTTCAAAAGTTGGTAATGCATGATACTTGTGAACATGTTTGTCCACTATCTTCCACAGCTTACGGTACTCACCTTCTGGGAAATAGTGTTCCTTGAGACTATTCCATGTCCCAAAGTCTGTATTCGCAAGTATTTGCTTAAGTAATGCCGATTCTAAAGTCAAGTTGTCTCTCCCAAAACAAAAAAGCGAGTAGACCTAAAGAAGCCCACTCGCTGAAGTAAATAAGTAATTAACCTATTTCTTTTCTAGCTGCACCGTTGTAGTCCGCACATTGTAAGCCTCTTCTAGTTAGCATTGTTTTAACACCTCTAACTGTTTTGCCGATTTGGTCAGCAATTTCTTCAACAGTCATTCCGTCAATTTCAACATCTGCTAATGGGTCAGCTTTGCTTGAACCTTTAGTATGCTCTTGTTTTGGAATAGCATTGATTTCACCAGCTCTAAGTAGTGATAATGCTTTTCCTCTAATTGAGTTAACACTTCTGCCTAATGCTTCTGCGATGTCCTCAATGAAAGCTCCATCATTTACTAATGAAATAAATTGGCTTTCCTCATCTTCGCTGTAAGTTTTTACAGTTTCAACTTTAGGAGCAGGTTTAACATGCTCTGTAAGTTGCATAGATAAGATTTTACCTTGAATTGATTTTGCACTAAATGCTCCACCTTCAAAGTTTTCAGCAATCTCTGCGTATGTGTAAACACCTGAGTTATCAGTTACAAAGTTGCTTAAAGTTGCTTCTTGCTCATCTGAGAATGATTTTGAAGCATTTGCTGATGCTAATTCTACATCATAACCCATTTTTCTTAGCTTTGAACTAACACTTCTTACTGAAGTTTCTAGTTCATCGGCAGCATCAGCTACCATAGCTTGAGAAACTGGGCTTTCGTTCCCAACAAAATCTACTAATTGTTGAGTTCTTTCATCTGTCCATTTTGGTAATGCCATGATTTTAAATTTCTCCTAAAAATTTGTTTAAATTATTTATAATTTTAACACCTCGGTCTCGAGCTGTTTGTGTTTTTGCTGATTCAATTCCTGACTCATTTATTAGATAAGTACAGTCTTTGGTCAGCGATGATTTAACTACAAATCCATATTGATTAAGTACTTTTTCTGCGTGTGCTTTGGTGGAATAACTCTTTAGTTTACCACTAATACAAACAACTCCATTGACCTCTTTCTTCTTACTAATCTTATTTTCCCATTTGAAAGGTAATGTTGTCTTGTAATTACTAGGGTAGTATTCAGTTTCTAACCATTTAAGCAAGTTAGCTGTTGCCTTCGGACCGATACCTGCTTCAGTACAACTTTTCTCGCTTATATCTTCAATGTGAGATATCGTATTGCATAATTTTTGAGAAGCCGACCGACCAATAAGGGGTATGCTGAAAGCTGGTATTATATCCACCAACTTAGAACTCTTTGATTTTTGTATTTCATCATAGAGTTTCACAGCTAATCTCTCACTACCTAGTTTTTCCTGTATATCACTTACAGACAGTTCATAAATTTCACAATAATCTTGAACTTGTAATTTATTTATAGTTGCGGGGCCAAAGCCCTTTATTTTTAAAGTTGAAACAAAAGATTCTACTTTCTTATCCCATTGTGCAGGGCAATTCGGATTCCTGCAAAACAACTGGTCGTTTACTAACTCCAACTTGCTCTCACAAGCGGGGCAAACAACTGGTGGGATAATCTCTCTCAAATCTGTTTCTCTCTCTAAATATATAATATATTATAGACGATTTTTGAACTTGTGTCAAGAACTATTTTTGGAATTGGTACCAAAAGTTGAGATTAAAATTTAGTCCTCCTCGTAGATGTGAGTATCTTCTTCATAAGACCAACGATTCATTAAATAAAACCATAGTGCTTTTATTTTATCAATTAAAGAATTTATCCAGTTCATACTTGTATATATCTCCTATTATTCTGTCTGCCATTAACTTATGCCCCTCCTCGAGTGGGTGGTCTCTTGGACCAAATGGCACCTTCTTTCTTTTACACATATCGTAAAAAGGTTCCTCTACTAAACAAGGAAGCTCTTTTAGATAGTCCTCTTTTTTCATGTGTGGAACTTCCCACACTACATTGGCACCTTCTAATCTAGTTTCATCAAGATAGCTTAACATAGTTTGTAGTTGTCCACTTGACATTGTATAGAATAGATAAGGTATTCCTTTCGCCTCTAAAAAATATTTTGTAGACATCATATAATGTAATGTATATATTACATTGTATTTAGGGTTTCTAACTTCTTTTGCATATCCATTTAACCCTTGCCATTGTTTTAATGATAAGTCTGGGTGAAAATGAACTTCACTATCCTCAGTTAGTTTTAAAGTTGCCCTATTAAATCTATGTGAAATCCAGACAGCACTTCTCCAAATATTAGTAGATAAGTTAAGAAACTCAAATCGATTTGGGCCAGACCATAAAATTATTACTAATGGTGCTGGAGTTCTTGTCATGTCGTCCATAGTAGTTCTCCATATCCTATCGTTACTACCACCGACTTTAGAATTTCTCCAAGTATCTTGTTTAAAATGACTACCAACTAGATAAGGGAAATGATTTTTTGCTTCTTTAACTTCCATACCTTGAACAAAGCTACACCCATTCCAATATATCATAATACTTTTACCTTGTATTTTTTCATAAAATCTTCTGCATGTTCCCAACTATTTACTATAGGTTGCCCTTTTATATTTAAACTTGTATTTAATAACATAGGACAGTCAGTAACATCATACCAACACTCTAATATCTTTCTTAGATTACTGCCATCATCTTTTACAATTTGTACTCTACTTGTGCCATCAACATGAACTACACTCTTATAATCATGTTTAGCATGACATACAAACTGCATAAACTCATTCGCATATCCCTCAAAGTATGTATTGTAATGCTCTTCTAGTATTGCTGGAGCAAAGGGTCTAAACTTTTGTCTTCGCTTTATTTTATTTACTTTATCTTTTATATTGTATCTAGGGTCAGCTAGTAAAGAACGATTACCTAAAGCTCTCGGACCAAACTCTGCTCTTCCATTTGCTACTCCTACAACTTTGCTATCTAACAATTCTTTTACTACATCATTTGGATTTAATTCTCTATCAATATTGTATCCCCAAAAAGTATGTGTATAATCTAATCTTTTCTTTGATTTTGCAAGTATACAACCTAATGCACTACCTGCATCGCCTGGATTAGGAAATATCCACATCTTATCAAACATCTTTGCTATTTTTGAATTTGCTACACAGTTGAGTGCAACTCCACCACCGTATGCAACTTTATTTCCATACTTTCTTGCCTCTACAAATATTTTTTGTAGTTCATCTTCAAGATATAATTGTGCAGAAGCTGCAATGTCTTCTGGTTTATTCCAAAACCATTTCTTCAAAGGAATACCTGTATGTAAGTATTCATCAAATATACCACTCATATCTACACAAGGTTTACCAAACGCTGCCATACCCATTGTAATGTATTCATCTTCATTAGGCTTTAGTCCTATACGCTTAGTTATTGCACTATAAAACAGTCCTAGTGACCATGGGTATTGTTTACTCCAGACTTTTTCGTGGTTTACCCAAATACTTGCTGTATCATACTCTCCAATAGCATCTATTACTACTGTAACATCTGGTATAAAAGGAGCAGTATAATAAGCTGCAGCCATATGACTTTCATGGTGTAATACACATTCTACATCTTCAAAGTAGTGTATTTCTCTTTGTCCATATGTTTGCCTTCTTTGATTCTTTAATCTCCAGTCCTCGTAGAATATATGTGTATCACATGGAATCTTTTTTAATTCATCACATATTCTTCTGTCATTCTTTATTCTACTAAATCTTTCTGAAGATGAAGCAAACATTAATTTATCATCATGCATAATAGCAACCGCTGCATCATGAAAGTTCTCGCTCATACCTTTTATTACCATATTATATCCCCATAACAAAAAATGTTCATACTGTATCTAGTCCCTTTAGTTATCTCTGTAACTCGATGTGGATAATCTGCATAAAACATATGAAAGTCCCCCCAGTCTGCACTCATCTCCTTATCTTCAAACATAAGTCGTCCGCCTGTATAATCTTCTGGATTACTTAATTGTATTACACAACTTACTTTTCTACACTCTTTAACATCTAACATTCCTTTTCCCGATATTAAATCTATGTGAGTATTAAAATACATTCCTTTTGTATACTTATTTACTGCTGACTGGAAGTGTCCATTCAAATTCATATTTCTATTTTTAGAATTAAAATCTAATACTTCTTTTGCTACATCTTGCATACGCAAGGGTGTAGATTTACCTATATGAGCAAATCTATAACTATCTTTTTTTGGTTTACCATCAGCACCAACAGAATATGAATCTTCAAAACCTGAAGAATTCTGTATAATCTGTTTACATTCTTTTGGTGTGTAAAAATTTTTAATTGTATGTATCATTTTTCTTTGGAAATGCGTCTAGTATTTTTGATGTCATACTAAAACATTCCGTATGTCCTCCAAATTTATGTGCAGTTTTATGCCTATCGTTCTGAAACTGGTTGTGTAGTTTCTGTTCGAATCTCCAACAATCGTACAGATTCCCCTGCCATAGTCTTTGTATTCTTATTTCGTAGTTTGTAAAGCCACGACTCCTTTTTACTGCGTCTTTGAATGTTCGCCCTTTTGCGATGCCTACTTTTATAGTTTCTCGTTCCCATGTTAATTGATTTACCAATACAATTCCGTAAAGAATTCCGTCCACCTCTTTTTCTTCTGGGTGATTATTAAAATATGTTTGATTATAGACTCCTAAACTCATGCTATTAGCATAGGGTGAAAGTGTCTAATAAATCCAGTTAATAATATAAATACTGCAATTGCATTTAATATTATTAATGCTCTATCTTTCCATAGAAGTCCTACCCATAGCCAACCTGATACTCCTACTAGGGATAAACATAGGTCAACAAAAGGATACATTTGTCCTGACCTGACTGCAAATGCTGCAATCAAAAAAGAACTTGCTGTCCATTTTACATACCATGAAAGGTCTTGCTTAGGTGTAGCACTCTTAAATATTCTTTTACTATTTTCTACTTCTTCTTTATTATATTTCATGTTTTCCTTCTTGCACTTTAAATTTTGATTTTTTAGCTACATGCTTTGCGTACTTCCATTCTAAGCATTTGGTACAAACACCACACGGTCCTTCATCTGTGAAGTCTCCGCTACAACTCCAGACTAAATTTAGTATACCTGGATTATCTTTCATAATTAAACTTACCATCTCTGATTTTGTTAACCATTCAAAAGGAAATAAACTTATCGGGGCAGTTAATACATGATTTGGGTGAAGTCCATGTAAGTCTAAAGTATTACTTCTACCTGCCATCATTGCTCTCAAAGGGTATCTTAACTGAAGTCTTTGTCTAAAAGAGTCATCAGCATTTGCTCCCCATATATGCCATTTAAAATTTATATGTCTATTACCTTGTATCAGCATAGCAATAGCTGATTGTCCTTGTAATACAGAGTAATTATTTATATCTGTTTCTTGTGGCAGACTTGATTTATTATCCACTATTAGTGGTACTTTAAAATATTCTGCCTGAAGCTTTGCAGCTCTGAGTTCTGCATCTGCAAATTTTCCTTTTGCATTTGGATTATATAGAGCTAGGCATACAGGATTAAATCCTTTTTTCTTAGCATACCACAAAGCGGCAAGGCACTCAAACCCTCCACTTAAATTAACTATACTATCTGTTTCTTTTGGGATTTTAACCATACTAATCTTTCTTTGTCTCTCTTGTCTAATCCTCTGTTGCACATACTACAGGTCTTACTATATCGCCTGTTTCCTTGCAGTAAATTGTCTTGTAATTCCTTAAATGCTTTGCTGTGCCATACATCTAGGATATTGTCTGTTTTTATGTTGCCAAAAATCTCTGAGTTAGTCCAGTCATTACAACATTTTTGAATTGTTCCGTCCCAGTGTACCCATATTTTTACTGATGGAAAGGTACAGGGTGTATCTATTTCGGAAGTATCAGTTGCGATTCGATTATAAATATCACTTCGATTACTAACTATGACTTCTGTTTGACCCCAATCCTCTGGTTTCATATTCTGATTCCAATATCGATGTTTTGCTCTTGGAATTATTTTCTTTCTTTTTTCCATTTCTTCTTCACTATCATAACTATTTATAATTAAATAGTCAAACTCTTCAAAATAGTGTAATCTTCTTTCTAGCTTATAACCATTACTTATTATACGAGTTTTATACTTTCTATTTGGGTGATGTAAAAGCTTTACTAATAAACCAAAATCAGGGTGTAAACTATTCTCTCCTCTACCTGTGAAACATACTATACCTCTATAATCATCTAAATCTTGCACAAACTTTCTAAAAAGTTTCCAGTGCATGTATTCTTTTTCATTAGGATACCCTTCGCTTCTTGGACAATAATTACAAGTCTTATTACAAAGACCTGTTACATCTATATTAATCAGACCTGGCTGTTTCATTTTCCCACCCTGGAGCTTCTTCGTCCATAACAAATACCCAGTTCTTTCTACCTGCTGGGTCTATGTTTGTTCCTACTTCTCTACAACCTAAATCAAAAAAGATTTGTCTACCTTTTTCGTTGGTTATTTCTAGCATACGATGGGGTGTTCCTAACTTTTTAGTTAAAAATTTACCGCCCTGTTTGAAATCATGTATAGACATTCCACCTTTATATTCGTCCATACACGCCTGTCTACGAGCTGCTGGATAGCGATACTCTCTACCATCATCTCCTGTAAATACTTTATTTAAACACCAGGATATTGTTCCAACCATATTTTGTGGCTCTAATCCTAGAACTGTATCATAATTCATACACCAGTAACTATTTTTATCATAGTGTGCCTCTAAGTCTTGATAGCATACTTTATTTCTTACTATAAAACCTTGTATTCTTAATTGAATTATTCTATATAATTCATTTGGTGTTAACTCATCATAATGTTTTACTACTGTTAAGATTGACATATTACTTCTAGTATCTCCCAACACTCTTTCTCTGGTGTTACAAAATCTGCTATTGGACAAAGAGGTTTTTTATCTTTGTTATAGACTGCTAATCCTTTTTGATTATCCATAGACATACGAGTTAGTCTTGTTACTGTAGGTTCTTTAACCCACACTTTATGCATTTCATTTGGTTGCATTTCGTATATATCTCCAAGATTATATTCTTCAGTTTCTAACTCCCATATTCTTACTCCATGTTCAATAATTGGAAAATCAGGAGCTTCTCCTTTCTTTAAAAAAGTAATACAATCTATATTTCTTATAACATCATTACCTTCTACAACTACTCCCCTTTTATTGTAAAGTTTACCTTTCATAATTCTACTTCTAAAAGTACTTCTATGATTATGATACTCGTCCACTACCACAGGAGTAAGAGTGGGGTGATAAAAATTCCATCTTTCACTTGGTGTTCTATTTAACCAAATAAAACCTAGCCCATTCATTTGTGGGGCTTTACCCCACGACCTAAAGAAATCTATATTTCTCATACTCTCCGAACAACTCGTGGTATGATTTCTCCACTTCTTATTACTTCTACATTACAGCCTATTTCTAGTCCAAGAGCTTCAATATATCCTATATTGTGTAGGGTTGCTCGACTAACAATCGCATCGCCTATGATACAAGGAGATAGAATTGCAACTGGAGAAACTGCACCAGACTTACCGACATTCCATTCAACATCTAATAGTTCAGTAACAACTCCTGCCTGTCTTTTCTTAAGAGCAAACGCCCCACGAGGGTGGTGTGATGTGTAGCCTAACGATTCAAATATACTGTTAGAGTCGACTCTTACAACTTTACCATCATTCGGGAACATCGAGTAATCACTAAGTGTGATGGACTCGATACCTGTATCGGATAATAACTTCATATCATGTAGCCAACTATCAGTTATATATGGTTGAACACCATAGGCTATAAAAGTTAAATCACGACTTTTAAACTCTTCAACATCTTTTAAATTTAATGCTCCAGAAGCATAGTTTCTAGCATTTGGTATAGTCTTTGGAGCAACAAGCTCTCCTGTAATCTGAACTAATCCTTCAAGACGAATGTATCTAGGCACGATAAAACGCATCTTATCTGTAATGTCTAGTCCTTGTTTACCATCTCCTCTTGTCAATGCTTGATGTAGCTCCCCATCTATGTAAGTAAGAGAAACTGCGGCACCATCTAACTTAGTTGTCATTATGTGTGCGTGTTTAGAAAACCAATCAGGTTCTGTATCCTCACCATGAAATACTTTCTGTAATGAATACATTTGGTATGGGTGAGTATATCTTTGTTCTCCTACTTCTATATGCCCAACTTCATTCGCCAACTGTGTATTTTCAACAAGTCGGTCGTATACTTCGTCTGGGATTAGTGGGTTGCCTTCGACATATGCTTGATTGCATAGTCTGAGATATGCTTCTAGTTCTTTATTCATATGTATATTATACTCGATTTTTGGGATTGTGTCAAGAATTATTTTTGATAGATGTTATCGATGGTCTCTTTGAAATGAGTTGATAATACATCTTTGACTTCAGATATAGAAAGTATCTCTACCAAGGCATCGAATAAACCACGAGTGTTATCAAAATCCATGCGAATTGCTATACCATCTTTCGTTGGTTTCCATTCTTCATCAAAGTCTTGGTAATATTTTCTGATGTGCAAATATTCTTCTCCCCTAAAAGTATTTACCATTACAAAAACTTTTTCATGTTTGTCCTCGTTATAGTGTATTTCTTTTTCGTAAACGGGAGGGGCGTTATGTAACTCTATCATTTTTTAGAATCCTCGCTAACGGAACGATTGAAGTTACATTTTGCGGTTGTAATAATCTAAAAGAATCAGTGTCCCAGCAAAATAGTAGCACTTGACTTTTATTTGGCTTTGCTCTATTCTTTTTAGATTGTATATATTTGTTATCGAAATCCATAGTACAAACATTATATTTCAGTCTGCGACTATTCTGACTACGATAGGTAATTATTGCATCACCTGCATCAGTTACTATTTTAGTAAAGTCGTCTTTCTTCATCAATATCCTTAGGGTTGTTAATATCTATTAGCGTCCCTTAATGATTCAAATTGAAAGCTACTTATTTTAGATGCAAAAATATGCGGACAGCCCGTAGACTGCCCACACTCAGGGGTAGTTAATCGTTTAGTTTATTTATTAAACCTGCAAAATACATAGCAGCTTTCCCTGTAAGCCTACCTATGATAGCTGCATCAGGCTCCTCACCCATGTCGCTTATTGCATTTGTTAGTGTCTCTTGAGCAGCGGCTACATTAACTCTGCCACCACCTGTTGAACCTCCGCTGGATTTAACAGCAGGTGTTTTTCTAACATAAACACCAGCTTTTGTCAATATCATTCTGACACCATTTGGGCTCTCGCCTAATTCTTCAGCTATTTGTTTGACAATCTCCATGCTATTTTCTGGAGTTGGTTCCTCTACAGTATACATCTCTACTGCTTGAGCCTTTGCTTCATCTGTCCAAGCCACTTTTCTTCTCCTTTTGGTTTTGTAAATTTCGGGTAAGCCTGGACACCAACCAGTCGCTTCCCGCATCTGTAAATAAAATCTATCACTCATAATGATTTCTTTCCAATAATATAAATATATTATACAAGAAGTTTAACCATTCGTCAAGAACTATTTTTTAAAAGGTATAACCATAGGTTGTTATATCATCTTTGTATAGCACTGCAACATAATTTTTACTCTTTATTGTATACCACCTTTGCCAATCTGTTATAATCTTTACATCATCTAAAATTGATGTATCTTTTGGTTGGAGGTTTAACTCCTGTAATTCTTTTTGCCAATCATTAAAATTGATAATAATATCACAATTTTTATAAAGTTCTACTTGTGGTGCAGGAGTAAACTGCGTAAGCCACTTATCAAATCCTATATAATTAAAAGAATAAAAGTATTCAGTAACCACTCTTTCATATGGATTTCTTACAACTCCAATTTTATTTTTGTTGTCTTTTAGTATTAACTTCATTTTGCAACTCCTTTATTCTATTATATAATGAATAGATTAAAGCAGTTTGTTCAGCAATTTGTGCTTTTAACGCTTCTACTATACTCATGTAAAATATTTTTTCAATACCTCTAGTTTATCCTCTAGCGATGACATTTTTTCTATCTCTGCGTCTAGAGTTTCTATAATATCCCCATGTTCTGCTAATCCAACATGAGACCCTAATAAAACCTGTATATTCATTCTGTGGGCTTCTATACCACCCTCATAAAATTTTATGAGTGCTTTTACTAATCCTTCTCTATAATTACTACTCATTTTTCCCCAATAAAGCAGGAATAAAACCCTGCATAAACCTTTCTTTTCTGCTATCATCTAAGATAACGCTAATTAAAAACGGAAAGAATACTAAACTAAAAAAGAAAAATATAGTACCACATAACCATTGAAAACGCACTACTATATTGTCTGGTTCTAATATTCTAATTATTTTCATTGATGGCAAAAATAATTGCCACCAAGCCAATAAAGTACCTGACAACCATGTTGCTGCAAGTATTTCATATATTGTAGATGTCGACTCCATATTTTTCTAAATGCCTTAAGCTACCTAAGTCATAAGCTAGTTGTGTACAATAGCTTCCTGCATATGATAAGTGTGGAAAGAAAGTATTACTTAAATCCGTAGTTTCAATAGTGTAGATTAAATACATTTTTGCTCCATACTTTTCTTCGTAGTTAACTGCTTTTTTGGGGTCGCCTTGACAAGCGTACCCTGCATTTTCTACTTGATGTTGAACATTTATTTCTCTAACTATTTTAGCTGGGTAATTCTTTCGTATTGCCCAAACTATTTCTCCTACTTCAAAACTCTCTGCTACACACTGCTCTGGAAGCATTGCATTTCTTATTCCTTCATAGTCGCTTTCTGGGAGTTTCATTGGAACTCCTATTCTTTCAATAATTGCCTTAACAAAAGCAGGAGAACGATATATCCTCTGTGCTATGTTTGACACATTATCACCTGATAGATACCCTTGCACAACGAATTTAATATCGCTTTCCGTTGCAGGAGTACCTCTTAATTTAGCTTTCATCTTAGCAGTTCTTTCTATGTCTTGTTTATGTTCTGCTATGATATTAGCAAGTCTTGTAGTATTATAAGTTATATTTAATATACCACAAGCTTCTTTCTTCGTAATTGGTTTATCTTGTTCTAGTAAACTAATTACTTTCGCTATACTCTGTTTTGTCAGATTCTCGTGTTTCTTGATTCTCAATTTCTTTCCCTAATAGCATTACAGCATAATGTAATATTTTAAGTAAATCATTGGTATCTTTACCATTCTTCTTGCCATATCGCTGGGCATACTTTATGATATTTCCTAAGCAAAACCCTTCCCCATGACCTGCATCGAATATAAACTCCGTTGATTGTATTTTATCCATACTATAATGCTCATGATATGTGCCAATAATATGGTTTCTTAACATATTTAATGCTGTTTCTTCGTTAAATTTATCTCTCATTGTGTTTCTGTTGTAAAAAAGCAAACTTGTACAAGTCTGCCTGATTTTTTATCATGCCCCCAACCTGCGTTGAATGGAGCATGCCAATATGTTGCTGGATACATAACTAGTCGATTGTATATGTTTCCAACATAAGTGTGCATTTCAAACTCAGAATCATCTTGTTCTTCCCAAAATCCTCTGAATCCATTTTTAGTTATAGTTAGGCTCTCCGTTCTCTCAACATTTGAGGTTTCTTTATCTCTAAACAATCCTGTGCCGTGAGTTACGGGAGCATTAGGAGTAAGATATAGCACACTTGCCCAGGGCTCACCATTCATCTTATCAGTTACTTCTTGCGAGTAATTAGCATGGTCATGATGTACCCAGTTTTGATAGTTTTTTGTTTCTAGTCCTAATGTAAAAGCAGTATTACTATTCTTTTTAGGAAACCAAATTATTTTTCTATTTAGAATTTTTGATAACCTATTTTTCATATAGATAAAGTTTTCATTAGAAAAAGAACTTATTGTTCTTTGACCTGGAAACATAATCTTTCTACCTTTAACTCCAGGGAAGAAAAACTCTTTCAGAGCTTTCTCCCTTATCTCATCTGGATTAGGATAGAAGTTGTCTTGAATTACAATCATTTCTGTAATTCATCAAGTACATCTAATCCTCCCTCAATCTTTGCGAGGTATTCTTTTTTATCTGCTAATTGTTTCTCTAACAATCCTACTTCAGCACTAACTTTCTCATGCTGTGTTGTTAGATTTTTACGAAGCATTTCTCCATGAGACATTGTTTCTACTGGCTCTTTTGTGATGCCTAATAATGTATCAAGAGGTATGTCTTTTGCCATGTAATCTTACTCCTTGTCCTAAATGAGTTTCAGTTCCGTCAGACTTCCTCATTATAAGTTGTCTACGAAATCCTAAAAACTCCATTCTTGATTTTAAATAATTGTCTAATTCAGTACTTTGTAAATTACTTCTTACAAAAAATGTGTACTTCCCTGATTCTATTTTTTTCATTTTGCTGTTATTCTTTGGTCATACCAAGCAAGACCTTCGTCCCACCAGTAGGGTTTATCCCTGTGTGACCACTTGGCAAATGTCGCTTTGTCAGTATGGTAGTATAAACGATAACTACCAACAACATCATTTTCGTCTTTCAACTCATCTGGCATTGCCATACCGAAAGCAGTCTGCCCTAAACGAGGCATATTCTTTGGTTCTGGTAATTTATTTATTACTTCCATAACTGACTTATGCAACTTACCGTAACGATAATGATACTCGTCATTAAGTGCATTTGCGTAGCAATGCACCCATTCAAAGTTATCAAGAGATGACCTAGTCCATATTGTACACGGGTGATTATACATCATCGGTAAATAAGGAGTTATAGGTCTCTCCTCCAATGGCAAATGTTTTATCTTTGCCTTTTCTTCATTAAGAACTTTACTTTCTTCTTTGTTTAATGCACGAGGCACAAAACCAAGAACTTCATCTACCCACACCGCTGTGCACAATAGCTGTGCTGCCTCGAGAGGCATTTTAACTATGTGTTTATCCACATGATACTGTGCAGACTTGTCTAAGTCCTCGTCTAAATAAAATAAGTTCATCTAATCCAACACTTGTATTTTGGACACTCTCCATACTCATCTAGGGGTTCGCAACATATGTGGCACTCTTGTTCTTCCTTGTCTTTAGGAAGTAACTGCACACTAAACATAGCACACCCACTTGTTGGGTTGCGAGAGTTGTCTTGGTCTTCTCTGAATTTTTCCATAATATATATTATACAGAAATTTTCATCTGTTGTCAAGAACTATTTTTATTTGCCTCCAAAGGCTTTACCAGCCTCAGATATACCAAATGCTCCCAATGTTACTATCACAAAAGAAGTATAAATGGTATCGGATATAACTAAGTCCTGTCCCATGAACGCTGTGACTAGGTCACAGATTCCAAATACAGTCATCAAAAAGAATGAGATAAAACCAATAATCGCTTTTTCATTTATATCATTATCATCTAAAAATAAATCCATAAACTTACGCTTTCCAGGTTTCATTCTGGCACGGTCTTGTTTCATCTTCTCAATTAAATCTTCCGCTGCGTCGAGCTTGTCGACTAGCTTCATATATTTATCGAGGTCTATCTGAACTTCATTTCTACTGTTATCAGCTTCAATTTCTGCCATAGTTTTCTCCTATGGTTTCCAGTCATACCATTTCCTTCTACGATATGGCTTACCTAAGGTAGCCTCTCTAAAATGAAAAGAAATTGATATTCTTGGACTTAGAGTATCAACTCTATGAAATTTTCCTTTCGGAATATAAAGCAAATCCCCATCATCTAGTTCTACCACTTCTTCTAGAGTAGCGTCTTGTAGTCTATCATGACCAAGGTCTTTACTAAACTCTTTATAAATGTACCAGCGTATTTTACCTGATACATGAAATAAAAAATTATCTGTTGAATCTGCGTGTATTGGAAAGCAGTGTGCGTCTTTACGCTTACTACAATATATGTTTGCCTGTCCTACTCCATATACTTTTTCGAACTCTTGGCACTGTCTCCACATATTTCCATTCAAAAACTCACTTAATGTAAGTATAAAACTACACCCTTGATTCCAAAAATCTAAAATTTGTTCTCTACTATATTTTTCTTTTGACTTTTTCTTGCACCATTTATTACCATTTGGTAATACTATTTGTAGTTGGGGAGTTCTATCCCATTGTCCGATTTTTATCTGATTAAGATAGTTATCAAACTCGTGCCAACTAAAATGGTGTCTAAATATATTAGTTTTCGACTTTATTACAAAGTGTTTTTTATCCTTAAACTCATCAAAAAACCTTTCACGAGTTAATGGTTTAATTAGTGTATCAAAGGGAATTGACAATTTTTGCTAACCTCCACCACTCTCTCATTAAATCAGGTCTAGGGTGAGTAGCCTTTGCATGAGGTGTGTACTTTGGGTGCCATGGTTGGTAACTTAATGCTGTAAGATGAAGTTGCCAAATATGGTCAATCTCTAAATTTTCTTTATCTTCCCATTTAGGACTATGTTTACTATAAACATCATACCCTTTTGGTATGACTGAAGGATTTGTTCCATCAAAAATATTCCATCTTGGGTCTAGTTGATGTACTAAATTCATTGTTTTTTCTTTGTGTGGACTGCCTAACTTTCTCATAACTTCCCACTTGTAAGAATAATTTTTATTCCACTTTATGATTGTATCTATTGGGTCTACAAATTCTTTTGCTTTCTCACAATCTATCAAAAGTACACTATCACACCAGAAACCTCTGGGATATCCTGCTTTTGTTCCTGCCTTACCATTATCTTGGAGAGCGTCCCATACCATGCCAAATGCTTTTCCTTCTAAATCTGTTTTATACAAAGCACTTATGTCTCTAAAGTTAAGCATATCTACATCTGTATACAATGCTCTACCTTTATATCCCATTAGATGTGGAACTGCATATCTATAACAAGTAAATGGCGTACCCCAAGTAGTTCTATTCCAACCTGGAAAGTCCTTTGGTCGTAAAAATACTATATCAATCGGAGCAGTAGAGTTTTTATAAAGTGTATATAAATATATTTTTTGAGCGAGAGTGTCGTCATTATCGCTAGTTCCTACAAATAATTTAACAGTATCTAGCATATAAAACCTCTTGTCCTTCTTCCATATGCAAACAATGTGCAAACCTGTTTCCTATTGGAAAGTATGTTCCTTCCTTAATTACATTTAATTTTAAGTTTCTATGATTCCAATTAAATAAGTCATAATCATGAATTGCTAGTGTATGTAATAGTCTTGTTAGTTTATCTCCCACTATTAGTTTTATATCCCCCTTGATTGCCCATATTACAGTTGGGTCTTTTGCAGGACAATGTATTCCTTTTACTGTTTGTTTAGCATAAATAATATCATAGAGTTTAGGATAATTATATTCTTTTTGCACTTCATCAAAAAAAGCATGAAACTTTGTATAATTATCTTGATACTCTGGTACAGATGTATAATAATCATCTAAATTTTTACAATGTCTATAAAATAAAAATGAATCCATAAATGGAAACATATACTCATGTTGATAAACACCATAATCTTTTAGACTATGAACTACTTCTTTTACTTCTTTAGTAAGCTGCACCTTTACCTCTCATAAATCCTACTATTATATCTCTTTTGCCCCACTCTAGTGGTTCGCTTTCATGTTCATGTATGCTGGTAAAAATAGTTAGACTTCCTTTTTTTCTCATCGTTGGGAAACTATGTCTAAAATTTTCTCTAATTTTCATTGTTTCTGGTAAAAAATTACTGTCCATAAATACATCAGGAACAGTATAACTTTCTACTATTTTTAAATCTCCACCACCATATTCTTCAGAGTGGCTCAATTGTATACTTAAACTTATTTTTCTTACTGTTTTAGCAGATATTGCTTGTAAGTTAGGTCTATGGTCACGATGAGGTCTAAAAAACATACCTTTTTCATCATATCTAACCATATTTATTTCATGCCATTTTCTATCTTGATGTAAATGAAACTTATATGACCTATCATTATATAAATTAACAGCTCGTATAAGTCTATCATAGTAAGGAAAAGTAATATTACTTCTCTTTTTACATTTTCTTATCTTTGTGTTATATCCTGAATACCTAGTTCCTGCTAGTTTCCAAGGCATATCCTCATTTATTTTATACAGACTATCACATTCTTCTTCAGTTAGAAAGTCTGGTATATGACCTACTATGTCATGTGTTTTATACTTACTCACTAATAATTTCATTATTGATAACTCCGTCTTGTAAGATTAGTTGATAAGCATGAGCCCATTGCACATCTTCTGCTATAATACAACTTATTGTATCATAACCTAGTTTTCTAGCAATAGTTAATCTTTGGTTGCCTGTATAGGCGAGGAGGGGATAGGATTTCAACCATGGGTGGTGATTTTTAACACCTCTTTGTGATGCATACCAATTAGGGTATGTATTAGGTATCACAATAATTGGGTCTAGTAATCCTACTTCATTGAATGATTTAACAAGAGATTTTTGTACTCTTTCGTGTTTAACTGCTCTACAAATTAAAGATATCGCAGCGTCCATGGGAATGAAAGTTTCTTCTTTCAACTCCTCTGGTGTCATTAAATATGCAGTAATTTTATTACTATTCTTTGCTATTAACCTTCTCGACTGTGGCTCTTCCAATTTCCTCCCTTGCTAATTGTCTAATTGTTTTTAATAATTTTGGGTAGCTTTCAAAGTTTTCTATATCCTTTGCTGGGTGAGCAATTTGCTCTAATTTATCTACCCTTTCTTCTAATTCTTCTAACCATTCTTCGTTTTCTTCGAAGCGGTCTTGTGCTGGTTCATTTTTCTCAAACCACTTTGAATGATTATTCATCACTCTCCGCCACTGCAACATATCCCAAAACTTACTGAGCATTACGAAATATCTCCTTTGCTTTCTCCCACTCGTTAATATTTTTACTTGGAATGGAGACTTCGAACACAAACCTTGGACTATCTCCTGTGTTCCTGTCTGCTAACCACTGCTCTCCTTCCATGCTACCTGCTAATACAGTCCAGCAGTTGTTCGACATTTGGTCTGGTATTTGTTTTCTTACGCCATTGTCTACCCAATGTGTTACTCCAGCACCTTTATTATAAATAAATCTTATAAACTTTCTTTTCTTTAAATGACTATTGTTCCATGCTGTCCAACCCCATTTTATAGGTTGAACTGCTACTTCACTTATGTACCAGTTAGAAGTATTTGTATTTAAATTTAATGCACCTCTAAATGCTTGAATACCATCGAATAACTCTTGTGAAGGATACCTTCCTGTGTAATCAATAGCATTTGTTCTATCTACAGTAGGAGTGGTCATTGCCATTTTATCTCTTAATCTTTTAAAAGATACATCTGGTGCTGGTTCTTTGTTATATGTTGCTACTTGTTTATAACAAAACATTGCTAAATAATGTAATTTAGCCCTTACTTGTTCATTGTTTAGTGTTATTTTCTCCATTGTTCAAATCCGCTGTCGTAACCTCTCGGTAATATACTACGACATCTTTGAGTTCTGTAATGTATCTTTTCAACTCTTGCATATTGTATGCCATAACTTCATAATCTGGTATGGTCATTGCAAGGAATACTAACTCCCCTTCTTGTGCTTCTATAACTGCAAACTGTTCTTCATAGTTCTCTGGTGTAATAGTTAACCATCTGACTTCTTTTAAATCTATTTCACGAGGCATGATAGGTTGAACTATCTGCCTTTCGATTGGTTTTGCTACTACTTCTATCTGTTTAGTTGGAATTAGGCTGCAACTGGAGCCCATCATCAAGGTCATCAACAACAACGCTGAGTTTCTCGATGTCTTCCATAATGTGTTTTGTTCCATTGTTTATCTTCCTTTGCATTTCTACTGGGTCGCCCATTATTTTTGCACTTAACTCGTAGTTTCTTATAAACTCAGAGTATCTGTTGAGTTCCCTTTGTGCCTGTTGACTTTTAACAGTCATTTCATTTAGTTGTTGTGTTTGTAAAGCAAAATCATTAGTCATTGTTTCTAATGCTTCTTGCTGGGTAGCAACTGCTCCCTCTAATGCTAGATTATTTGCTTTCAGGGTGACATTCTCATTGTATAGCCAATATCCACCTAGTCCTAACACTATTATTATTCCTATCAAAAATTGATTCATAATTCTTGTATTCTGTAGTTTAGTCCTTCTGCTCCTCGGACTTCTACGACCTCTCCTTCTTCAGTCTTAAACTTTAGGTATTTTTCTTGTTTTGTGTAAAACTTGCGAACTATATAGGTTGTATCATCAGCGTCTCCGAATATAGCATTATAACTAACAGTCAACTTATATGTTGGAAACCACCAACGCATTAATTTATAATATAGTTCTTTCACTTCCAGTCCTTTCCACAGAACATATTACCTTCCGCTTCTCTTCTGCGAGTTAATCCTTCAAGCACTTTACCCCCTGCTTTATTCCATCTAAGCATTTGATTTGGTACTTCATCATACTCACCAGCGTTCAGCACTTTCAACATAGTGCTTGCATTTAGGTTTCCTCCACCTAAATTATATGTCCAACTAACTAAAGCATCAAATTGGTTTTGTTGAAGTGGTACTTTTACTGCTGTATTTACATAGTTTTCATACTCTTCCAACTCTACCTCTAGCATATGGTTGGCGTGGCTCTCACTCCACTCATCTCCAGGTTGCACATCTTTTGTGTGTCCATAACCTATTGTCCATACACCTGCAGGGCATTTATATGCTGTTAGCACACACCCTTCAAAATGTTTAATTAAATCAATTCCGTACTCTGATGTTTTCATTTGTTCTCCTTTGAGTGAGGGGTTTTCACTCTTGAGAAACACCCCTCGAAACCCTGACAGTATTAAGATAGAACAGTTATGCTTTGTGCCATCACACCTCCGAAACCTATGATGATTATAGTGTTCATCAGTAAGTCGCAAAGTGAACCGTCCTCACATATACTATCACGAACTTGCAATAACATTGCTTTCATTTTAATTTATCTCCAAGATTTTCCTCTTAGAATTTGGAGTTCGTGACAGAGTGATTGTCAGTAATCCGTCTTGTAGATTTACATTATCTACTTGTAAGTCAGCGTTAAGAATAAATCTTCGTTCAAAAGACTTTAGACTTAATCCTTGATGAACAAAGCGTTCATCTCCGACTAGTTTATGTTCCTTCTTACCCTTTAATTGGAGTTCTTCGCCATCAGCGATTATCTCCAGTTCTTCTTTCTTCCAACCTGGTACAGCAATCTCTATACGATAATTACCTGCACTTTCGATTATATTATATCTAGGATAACTTGTCTCCGTGTATGTTGGGAGAGTTGGCATATCCAAACCAAGCCAAAATTTACTTAAATCTATACTCATTATTTTTCTCCATAATTCCTTTTCAGTAAATACTCGCATTGCCTCACGGTCAATGCACCAAAACGCAAGTGAAACCTATCACTTACATACTAATTATATCAATTTTTAACCGTGATGTCAAGAACTATTTTTCATTGTCATCGAAAGTAAGTATTCCTTTCTCTTCCAAATAGTCAATCGTCCCTCTGATTCCGATTTGTTTTCCTGCGATATAGGAACCACAACAGGCAAAAATTAAAAATATTAAATAACTTATATCATTTTCATTCATAAATAATATTATAACCGATTTTTTAACTCAAGTCAAGGTAAATTTTATACTTAATTAAAAATAATTCTTGACAACAGGTGAAAATTCTTATATAATATATTATATGAAAAAATTAGTAATAAAAACAGGACTATGGATTTACGAGTGTTGGAGTCTAGTTATGGACGCAAGATACAATCCTTTGAAATACATACCAGACCCTAGTTTACAGACTTACTTCATGTTGGTACTTTTTACTATGTGGTCAGTATACTTTGGCTTCTTTGCCTCATTTTATATGGGTTGGTTAGGATATAACACAATAACAAGTTTGATTGTTCACTTCGCAGTTTTAATACCACTTGCTATGACTTACGCAATCTTCAAAGATGCCGAGAGAGATGGTGCTAGATGGTTAAAAAATGCGTATGAAGATAGAAGAAAAGAGAAACTTTTCCCTACAAAACCTAATGCAGTCAAATGGGATATAGACAAGGAAGCATAGTGGTAAAATGGAAAGATGAACAAAAGCAATTTCTAAAGCGTCATTATAATACTATGCCGATAGAAGAAATAGCACATAAATTACAAAAAACGAAAGAGCAAATCTATTCGCAAGTTCACTACTTAAGAAAGCGTGGGTGGACATTCAATCGGAGGTCTGATGCCGCAAGTTAATTTAAAAGGTATGAGTTTCGAAAAAGGACTGCGTATATTTCGCAGAAAATGTGAGAGAGCGGGAATCAAAGACCGAATACGAGAGAAAGAGTATCATACCAAACCGAATGTTGCCAAGAATGAGAAGAACAATTATAGGAAAAGAAAACGCAAATTAGACATTCAGAAGGCACATCAACTCGAATTAAAAAGAAGATTGACAATGAGACATGGAGGTCGTTAAAATTTTGTTGAACAACATAACTAAATTTTACAACTCTTATTCATGCAGAAAAATATTTTTTTGTATCTGAAGTGCGTTCCTGCACACGATTACATATACCAACCAAAAACAGTTCTTGCTTTCTTTTTAAACTTATGGTATAATATAATCATAAATTATGATAGTTAATCAAGACAAACCACTAACTGCACTCGACTATCTAATTGATGCTGAGAGCCGAAGTGAAGCGTAGCGAGAACGGAGGTGAGCATCTAATCTGATAAATATAGAGTGCTTGTTGTGTCAACTACATCAATTCATGAAACCAAATCACAACCTGTTCTGGGTTGTTTAAAATCCCAACTTAACCAATAATTACTACAATTACGCCACAAGTTAACTCAACTTGCACAAACTCAAAATTTTTAAGACAATAAAAAAGGCACCGAATTGGTACCTCTCTTACACAAGTTTTCTCCTAGTTATCTCAAAACCATGAATCTTTACTTCTAGGAACTGAATCGTCCTGTATTACTCGGACTCTTTGAACTGGTATTGTTTCTCTATGACCATCAGGAAATCTTAGACGCACTTTCATACCCGTTGGGGCTTCGAGTAGTCCCATAATTTCTGCATATAAACCATGCTTTTCCACTAGTTCATCAGTTTTTGATAGTTTACACACTCTCATATAATCTCCTTAGCACTGTCTTGGGTGATTTTTCTAACCCCGCTAGGGTTTGGTTAGGTAATCCTAGTTTTTCTTCTAGATTTTCTACTATTTCTACCTTTGTTATTGGTTTTTCTCCTGTTTTGGTCACATATTCAGTCTTTTTATAAACTCCTTCTCGACTTAACTTGCCTATGATAGATTTTATACTCTTATCCATTTCTTGTGCTAGAAACTCTACTGTTTCTCTTGTCGGATTATTACTATATTTCTCTATCATAACTGCTACTTGTTCTTCTGTATAGTTCACTGCCATAATCTGTTATCCCACTCCTTTACTCTAATTTCTACTTGGTATGTTGACATACCCCATTCTTCACTAGCAATCAATATTGCTTCTTCTTTACCATACTTGACTTCCCAGTCAATGTATTCGAACTCTCTCGCTTCCCAGTCTATCATAAGGTATTGAACTGCTCCCATCTATCTACGAGTGCTTTACCTTCGACTTGACTAGGTAGAATCTCTACTCCATCTCTTTCAATCCTACCATCGTTGTAGGTGATATCACAAACATTTCTATGCTTTACTTTGTTAGGTTCAGGTTCATACCACATTGAATTTAATCTATGTGAATGTATGTGTTCTACACCTTTTGCCCATTCTTCTGCAGCAATCTCTTTTGCTCGTTTTATTACTCTATCTTCATACTGTGTCATTATACCACCTGTGTTAGAATTATTACTTGCATTATTAGAACTAGCACTGGAACTACTGTTCTTACTAACTCTAATGAATGTTTCATCATACTGATGTCTTTCTCTATACGCTTTAGTTTCTTTTTAGTCATGTCTGACCTCCACTTTACCGTCATCAAAGAATCCGTAGACCATTTCATCAAATACTTCTTGTGGTTCGTATTCTCCTCCGTTCTTTGCTTTACACAAATCCCACCAAGAAAACTCATCACTAGATGTATCCCAACCACTCCACTCACAAAATACTTCGTGTAGTTCATCACCATCTACTTCATCTATATCGAAATCACACTGTCCGTCTTCAATCCAGAACTCTGATTTACCGATATAGTTTCTAAACTCATCTTCGTAAGTCATAGTGGCTCTTACATCACCACCAACCTTATCGAATATATACTGCACTAGGTTTTCAAGCATAGGATTTGGTGGACTCCAAGCAGAGTATCCTGACATATAATTACTGTCATAATCCTCTATACTTACCCACTTTGCTCCCATACTTTCACAACCCCAACCATACCAATCTTTCTCATCATATGGTTTAGGGTATATAGGCAGTTCTTCTGCTGTCCATGACTTCCATTTCATTTCGCCATTCTCAGTTTCTACTTTCTTCATTGTATCTTCCAACAATGCAATCTGACCATCATCTAGGTCAAAGTTTATGCTAAAATGTACATTATTCGCCACGCTCTTTCTCCCACTTTCGTTTTTCTACTTCATCATCTATTACCACAAATAATAGTGGCAATGCAAATACTGCAAAACCAAATAATAATAGAAACATTACTAAATCGCCTCCAGTCATAAATCACCTTCCTGTCTGTTTTCAGACCTTACTACCTCGAAACCATTTGGATATCTTGCTTCGAGTTTTTTAATATTCTCGTCCATTACTTCGTCAGGAGTATAACCTAGTGCTATACAACCCTGTATCCAATACCAAAGTATGTCGCCTAATTCTCTTTTCATATGAAAGCGAACATCTTCATTAAACTCTTTACCTTGAAATACCATTTTCTTTAAGAGTTCAGTAAATTCTCCACTCTCTGCCATCATACCTATTGCTGATGTTAGAACTCGTGGAACATTCATTAATGGTTCGTTGTTCTCTAACACTGCAGTGCTGGCAATAAATGAGGGATAATGCTTCGATTCCATACTTGTTGTTTTATCTACGAACTTTGCGTAGTCATTTATTTTACTTTCCAATATCTTTTACCTCACTTTTTGGTATCACTTGATATGCACCCTTGTTGTAAGCAATCGATACCGTATATTGCTTACTTATTTCTTTTTTATACGAAGTATCTTCGGGTGTTTTATACTCCGTAGGTTTAGCACTAGGATATATCGTTTTATTACTACTTTTGGTCGTTTTTATACTACTTTTGAAGGTTTTAGTCCTTTGGTTAGTAGATTTTCTCGCTTTTGTAGTCTTTTTCTTCCTCTTTCTGCCAAACTGGTCATAATTTAAACTACCTTTAACTATCATCTAAATAATCTCCCATGTCTATATGATATATTTCACACAGTCTTGCTAATAATATCTCATATGATATTGTTAACTCAACAATGTGGTCGTTCATTGCTTGTAAATCATCAAGGCACGATTTGATTTCCTCCTCGTGCTTTTTCAATTCTTTCTTGATGTTGTCACCCTCCGTTATGGTAGGGAACTTTATTATTTTACCCATATTTGTTGTTGTCGTTGTTGTTATCAAAGTACATATATACTAAGAACATCGCTGTAAGTATTATAACTGTATAATCCAATCTATTACTCCTATAATTGTTAATACGAATAGTGCTCCGATACCAAAACCTATCAGTATCCACTCTAGTGGGTCTTCTTTATCAAATGGTGCCCACACTCTTTTGTTTGCTTTCTCAATCCAACCATAACCATTCCATTTACTCTTCAATTTTTCTAATCTCCTTTAAATAATCTACTATGGTTTCTAGGTAGATTTCATACTCATATGCACTTTCTACCTTATTGTAAGCATAGTTCATTGCTTCAATCAATTCTTTTTTACTATACTTTTCATCTTCCTCTGCTCCGTAGAACTGTATGTTTTCTTCGACTTCCTGCAAATCTAATACACCATAGATTTTGCACTCATAGAAGTCCTCTACTTTATTCAAGACCTCCCAAAGTGAGTGCCCATGAAAAAAGAGCAACCCATCGCTCTCATCTTGAACGGGTTGCTCTTCGCTGTAGTTATTGAATAATTTAGATTTAATACTACTCATATGGGTTCTCCTTTGGAGTGCCATCTAGGTTTACTCCTCTGTCGATAGCAGTGCCATCGCAGTATCCAACCATTTTTCTTCTGTGTATCTCTTTACGAGCATACTTTCCCTCTGGAGTTTGGTCAAAGCGTAGTTCGTCTAACTGCTTATCAGTCAACTGCATATAATCGTGCCATAACTGTTTCATTACTTTACACCTCCTGAAAGTCTATCTAACTCATCGAAATTGTACTCTTTGTTTAGAATAACTTTTACTTTTCTTTTGTTTCGTCCTACCACTGTGTGGTCTAACTCTAAACCATTCTCTTTCAATGCTTTTACTTTGCGTTGAAAGGTTTTGAACTCTTGCTGTGTTAATATTGCTGTCATCACTTGCCTTGCCCCCTATATTTTTTATAACTGCGTTTCTTATGTTTGTTCATATTTATACTGAATGTGCCTTTGCCACCATTACCCTGTGAAGTCTTTTTCTTGTGCGACACATGACCTTTGTTCCATGCACTTCTCATTACACACTCTCCTTAGTAGTCCATACTACTTTGATACCTCTACGGGTTAGTTCATTCATACACTTCTGCACTACCTTTGGTTTCGCATTTGAACTATTGATGTAGTCAAATAACTCCTGCTTTGGTGTGTTGTGCATGAAATAATGTTTCATCTTCTGCTTCGCAGCAGGAACACCTCTTTTGTATTCACGATGTGATTTCTTAAATTTCATTGGCATAACGCACACTCCTTTTAAATAAATTTGTTATCTTTTTTTCAATACATATATTATAATCGATTTGGACATATTTGTCAAGAACTATTTTAAATTATCCTCAGAATTTTGATGTCTACATGGTGTGGACAAAAAGAAAGGCAGATATGAAATCTGCCTTACTCGAACATTGCATTGGTCGACTCAATCAATGGGACACTATCAAAGAAGTTCCAATCCTTGATTATGCACTATGACTTTCACATGGTTGCATAATACCCCCTAACCTCATTCTTGCCTCACCGTTTCACTCTCTAATCTAGGTGTTTTAATTCCTTCGCCTTGTCTACCGAATCGGTTGCAGAGGGCGAGCATTAGTGCCAATTAGGTTATATAATGTTGTGGTGGGTCGGCATTGAATTACGACTCGCGTAGTCCACCCACACCTCTCACAACAAATCTCCTCTCTTATCGTTGTTAATAGTGTATCTGCCCCTCTCGTCTTTCGACTATCCTCGCAGTATACGGTGTATCTTCTCCTATCAAATCAAGATACTTGCCCCTAAAGTGTTGGTTTGGTCGAGAACTCCAACAAACTCCATGTCTAGTTGAGCAAGGACATGACTTACTGCTTCTCTTTATACTATCGTGACACTAATGTGCGTTTCAAGTAAAGCATCGAGCAAGATACTGCGAGATATTATCGTTGTATCTACGCGTCAATCACGCCACTTCTTATCTGTTTTACCTCTGATGGAGTGGTCAATCCCGAGGGTTTAAAGTCTGCCGACTAGCAAAGGAGAGTGTAGAACCTACTACTTACTGCTCTACTGCCACAAGGTCTTGCCCGTTGTGGACTTAAATGTAGGACTTACTGAATGTCTACCACTCCTGCCTCCTTTACGCAGTGCCTTCTGCGAATACATTACCTCTTTTTGCAACTAACAGGGCAAAATATTTCATGTATTGAACATCAAAAGTCCCGAGCAAGTATTGTGGTGCCTTGCTTACACCCCCAGTATTTGAAGCATCTGGGTCGCTGTGTTTATTTTGTTTTGTTCTTTTTTCAAAATATAGATATATTATATCCACTTTTTAACCATTTGTCAAGAAAAATTTTGAATTATTTTAACAAATGTGGGGTCGTAATTTAACTACACCCCAACGGGGTTGCCCCCACTTAAGTCAAGGTGTTGGAGTTGAACCAACCACTTTCCTTGTCAGATGTGCTTCCGCAGACACTTACCTTGACTGGGTTTGTCGCCCTGACTTAAGTGGATTACTTAGGGTAATCACTCCTTGACACTTATTGTGAGATTGCGTCAACTAATCTTTGTAGGTCTTGCTTACCTGCTTTGACAAGTGTAGGAAGTTCGATACCAAAGTGTTCAGATATGACTGATACAAGTTCTGCCTTTGCTACAACAGGTTCGCCTGTTTTAGTAGTTCTAGGTTGTGCTATGTATACGCCCTCTCTTGAAAGTTTAGCAATGATACTTCTAGTTGTTTTGCCAAGTTCGTTAGCAAGTCTATCCACAGTTTCTCTTGTAGGATTTGCTGTGTATTGTTCGGTCATTGTAGCGACCATTTCTTCTGTATAATTTTTAGCAGTTGCCATGTTTTTATTTACTCCCAATTTAGTAAGAAACCTTTGAAACATTGTCTGTTTTACTTTGCCTCTCTTGTTCCTTTTTTCTTTTTTCATACTATATATTATATTCGCTTTGACCTTGATTGTCAATAGAAAATGTGAATTTTTTAAGAAACAGCACTTCCGATTGCCAAACACAATACGATAGCAACTATCCATTCCCAGAATGATGTGCCTCGCACTGCTTGAAGTTCGTCCACTACATATGATATTACCCACATCGCTATACTACCGAACACTATCAGCACCATCGCTCCTGTGAAGAATGTCATTATAATATTTTCTAACATGAATATATTATATCCGAAGTGGATACGCGTGTCAATAATAAATGTGATTTATTTATAGAAATGCACAGTTTATTTCGGGGGCAGGGACGCGAAACCTCGCAGCGGGTGTTCACAAAACTTCGAAAAACGCAAAATTATGCAAAATTTCTATTGACAACCCCGCAAAAGTATGATATAATTAGTATAAGTCGTATAATAGACCCGCGCATCGCTTTGGCACTTCGTTTCTGCACTAACGCATCACTTTGACACTTCGCTTTAGCACTTTTTGGCGCAGGGCACCGATTTATGCAAAGTGCCCTGTTTATGCGGGGTTTGGTCGTAATAGGGCAAAAATTCGCATGAAGTCTGTAGTAAAGTTTGCCATAACCCCGCGAAGTGCTATAGCAGACCTATAAAGCAAAATAGTTGAATTATTTTCAATTTGCCTATTGACCAGAGTGAAAAAATCAGTATAATAATCATTATGAAAAACGAAAAGAAAGTTGAAAAAACAAAAGCAACATTAGTTCGTGAATTAGAGGAAAAATTAAAAGTTAACAAAGGTTTCCTTGACTCTCTAGAAAGAGCAAACAAAGAAACAATTGTTAAGTTAATCAACCTTTAAGTAGACAGTTGTTAATAGTTTCCGAAGTGTAAGTTACTTTGTTCCTCAAAACTAGTCATTCGTCCCTATTGGCACGGGGCGAGTGGTCGCCAAACCCGACAGATGTCCTAGAGGAACGGACATTGGTCGGGTTTTTTTGTGTAAAAAATTTGAATTTTTTTAAAAAAGTTCTTGACACCCGCGGAAATTTGTGGTACAATAATAGGGTGGGGGGCGGGTTACCCTCGGAGACTTGTGGATAACCTGTGGATAAGTCGGCTCCGCTTAGAAAGACTTCGATTTTGCACCGCTTTTGCACTCTGGCGCTAAC
>VTLG01009216.1_pt1 | contig 92353 bp, 91 predicted proteins | sample 4694571 | NCBI WGS metagenome assembly VTLG01 (sample SAMN12604809, study PRJNA352737) | marine metagenome | biome: ENVO:00000447; feature: ENVO:00000209|ENVO:00000569|ENVO:01000036; material: ENVO:00002151; isolation source: viral sequences binned using virsorter ...
GATAATAATGATAATAATAATGATAATAATAATAATGATAATAATAATAGTAATAATAATAATAAAAATAATAATAATAATAATAATAATAATATATAAAACATATAAACAAATATATAATATTATTTATGATCTTTGTGCCGCCATTTGTTTTGCTTGGCTTAATTTTAGCCTCGCTGTTATAATAAAGGCATGATTGAACAAAATGAAATTATAAATGTAAAATCTTGGATGTCTCTCGGAGACTGCAACTACGAAATAGACCACGACGATGATTCCATACCAGAATCCGGCGTGGTCTATTGCAATATAGAACACATACATAAATTCTTTGAAAAATGCTACGACACAGACAACCAATATATTGTTGTTAGCGCGTTCAGCGATTACGGCGTAGCCCATCAAAAAACCAGTCCAGTAGCAGACGACATGCTTAAATGGCTACCATTCATTGAATCCGAACTACCAAATATCGGCTACTCTCCACTAATAGTACCTTCTAGGTGCGAAGCCGAAAAATGCAAAATAGACGACAAATACTCCGTCAAATGCTATTCAAATACCTTCTCTACATTTAATAGAATACCAAAAAATATCGTGAAGTGGTTTCTTGTAAACCCGATGATTAAAGACGATAGAATAATAAGTATACCTCTCGGCGTAGGCAAAGATGCTGCTCCTGACATTTGTTCTACCGTATCTGACCCGCTTGTTGCGAATCGCTCTGACCGAGTGAATTGGGCTTATGCAAATTGGCAGAACAATACTGTAGAAAGAACAAACTTAAAAAATGCACTATCTATATACAAGCCTGAATGGGTTACTATAGTAGATGACCCAAAACCATATGCCGAATACCTAAAAGATCTGTCTAAACACTCTTTTGCTATTTCACCAAGAGGTAATGGTGTGGATTGCTATAGAATACTTGAGTGTTTATACTGTGGATGTATCCCAATCGTCAAAAATGAGATTGCTTATGACTACTTAGATGATCTTCCATGTGTAAAAGTAGATGAGTGGAAAGAAATAAACGAAGATTTTCTAAAATCTGAACTGAAAAGAATTAGTATGTCGCAGTTTAATATGGATAAAATAAAGCTGAGCTTTTGGAAAAACAAAATAGAGGAAGCAAGAGGTTTGCTAAGTAAATGAAAGCGGTCTATGCTGGAATGTTGGCTTGGGTAATAGAATTATCCATTGCCGCGTTTTTCTTATTTGTATTAAAGAGAGAAGAAAATAAAGTATTTTCAAGAAGGAATAAAAAATAATGGGTTTTCTAGATTCAACAAGGAACATTAACCTTTCATGCCCTGTGAATCAGCTTGGATATGGGGTTGCGGGGTTGAATATATCCAAGGCTTTAAGTGACTTGGGGCATAGCATTAGCTTGTTTGTGATAGGGAACCTTGAAGCTCCTGAAAATTATCATGAAAACCTCAAACAAATGATTGCTAATTCTAGGATGCCAGACTGGAACGCTCCTTCTATTAGAATTTGGCATCAGCATGATATGTCACAATTTGTTGGTCGTGGAGACAAGTATGGATTTCCAATCTTTGAGCTTGATGGTTTTGTTGATTTAGAACTTCATCACCTTTCTTATTTAGATTATTGGTTCGTTACTTCTGAGTGGTCTAAATCTATACTTGTAAAAGAACTCAAGAAGGTCTTAGGAGATGAGGATGTTTCAGACAGAATTTTTGTTATCCCTCTTGGTGTAGACAGGAATATTTTTACAGAATCTGTGTCTCGAAGAAAAGAAACCATCTTTTATAATTGTGGTAAATGGGAAGTACGAAAAGGGCATGATGTTCTTGTTAAAGCCTTTAATGAAGCTTTTACAGAAGAAGACGATGTTGAGCTATGGATGATGTGCGATAATCCATTTTATTCAGAAGAAGATAATTTTAAGTGGGAAAGACTCTATAGGACATCTAAACTTGGGGAAAAGATAAGAATCATCCCAAGACAACAAACACAAGAAGATGTGTATAATATTATGTCACAAACTGATTGCGGTGTATTTCCAGCGCGAGCAGAAGGATGGAATTTAGAGCTTCTCGAAATGATGAGCTGCGGAAAGAACGTTATAGCAACTAATTATTCTTCTCACACAGAATTTTGCAACAGTGAGAACTGCATGTTGGTAGAAACAACAGAATTGGAAGACGCTCATGACGGGAAATGGTTTAGAGGACAAGGGCAGTGGGCAAAGCTTGAAGAAGCTCAAATCACCCAAATTGCTGACCACATGAAAAAAGTCCACGAAGACAAGAAAAAAGACAATCTGAACATAAACCAAGCTGGTGTTGATACCGCTAAGAAATTTAGCTGGGAGAACTCAGCTAGAAAAATATTAGAGGCAATCGAAGCAAATGATTCACATTCTTAACTCAACAGGCGGTTCTGACAAAATAAATTCAATTAAATATGAAGACTCTCCATCAGATGACCATAAGAGGGAAATGAATGAAAAGACACCTCTTATTACCATTGACTGGGAAAACATCATACCGGAACCACCTAGCAACACAAGCGATGTAACCAAAATGGACTTAGAACAAGTCCAGAGACTAACAAGAAATATATCAAAAGATGATTATGACCTAGTAATGACCGTTGATGATGACCCAGAAAATCTTTTTAGACCATATGCTAAAAAGATGGGATTACATTATCCACAAGATTTGATAGACAAAGCAATTCAACACATAGATGTGGTTGTTTTAAAATTAAAATATAAATTTAGACGAGCTAGACCTTATCAGCTTGCTCCTCATCTCGGTTATTTCATATCAGTTTTAACAACAAGCACACACCAAACTCCAGCATATCCATCTGGACATCAAGCTCAAGGTGCTATGGCCGCAGAGGTCTTGTCTAGTTTATACCCAGAGCATAAAACTCAATGGTATAAATTTGCTGGATTAACAGGAAAAGCAAGAGTTATGCAGGGTGTTCATTATCCTAGCGACAATGAGGCCAGTATGATCCTTGCTAGGGTTCTCTGGGAAAACATAAAAAGCAATAATGACAAATAAAATTTGCGAAGTAAGAGAAAGTCCTATACACGGAACGGGGCTTTTTTCTTTGTGTGATATTAAAGAGGGTACTGCTCTTTTTGTAACACACGTTAAAGACCCTAGCTGGGTTGAAGGTATGCCAAAGGATTTGTTTAGCTGGATAAACCTCATGCCAAACTGTATGTATAATCATTCTAAGTCTGGCGCAAACTGTATCTCAGAAACTAAAGGGAAGAAAAAGATATTAGTTGCTAAAAGAGATATTAAAAACGGAGAAGAACTCCTAACAGACTACACAAAAGATTTAGACTTGGAGCAGCCGGAAGAAAACTGGAAAGACGTATAAGGACAATCAGGTGATAAACGGTTTAATACTATCAAAAGACAGGGCTTGTCAATTAAGACTTCTGCTTGAAAGCATAAGAGTAAACGCCCCAGAACTTCTTGACGACATAAAAATAATTTATACGTCAAGTAATGAAAATTTTGAAAAAGGTTATGAAAAACTAAAGTCCGAACAAATTCTCCCGAACATCACATGGCAAAAAGAAAAAGACTTTGTTTCGGATTTCTTAACTGCGTTAAAAACATGTGAATCAGAATACATTTGCGGCCTAGTTGATGATTGCGTTTTCTATAAAAGGCTACCCACTTCCTCAAAACAAATAATTGCTTCCTTAACAGATGATGTTTTTTGTTTTTCTCTTCGTATGGGATTAAATACAACAACTCAGTATTACATGAGAAATGATGTAACACAGTTGGTAGATTATCAACAAAATCCATTTTGCGTAAAATGGGACTGGAAAAAATGGAGTTCTAAACTGAATTACGGTTATCCAATTTCTCTGGATGGTCACATCTTTAGAACAAAAGAGCTATGCGATCTTTCCCATAAATTTAAGTTTGACTACTTACGTCAATGGGAAGGTGTAATAGCTGGAAAATGTAGAGAAGAAACAGACAGAGATAAGATGGTTGCTTTCAGGCAAAACGTTTTATTTAGTATTCCAGTAAACTGCGTTCAAGACCCTCCTCTGGTTGCTGGTCAATTATACGACCAACCCGAAGAAGAAATAAATCAAAAATATTTAGATGGAGAAGCCATAGATTTATTGTCTATGGAGTTTGCTTTTCAAAACGTAACATGGACACACAACGAATTCCCCCTTGTGTTTAGTAAGATTTAGGAGAATCAAATGTCACAAGAAAATGTTAAAAATCTTGCCATCAATTATTTATGGAACAAAGCCATTACAGATGGGCAAAAAGCAAAACTTTCCCTAGAGCTGTTGACAAACAACGCTGTGGGAATTGGAGACCATTCAACACAAGACTTTTATGAAAATCTAGATCAAGCGCTAGACACTCTTGTTGACGCAAAAGATAGATTAGAAATCCTCAAAGAACTATATCCAGAACTGGGAAAATATGCTTAATTGGTTTAAGAAAAAGCCTAAGAAAGAAAAGACATCAAGAATTGAAGAAGAGCTAAAAGGGAAAGCTGTAGCTTCAATGAGATATGTAGTTGACAAAGAGGGTACTGTGTATCTTGATTTCTTTTGGGATGGCGACACGTTTGATGATGCCAATGAATCTTTCTCGATTCTATTTTCTCAAATAAACTCAGGAGATCTCTTGGAGGACTCTGTAAAGTTTATAGGGGAAACCCTAAAGGAAAACGATAACGAAGAAGAGTTCACAAAGTTTTTTACAAACCTTATGGAAATCCAGCAAGCCAAAATTATAGAAACTCTGGGAACCATCGCTGAAAAAAGCGAAGAGGAAGTCGTAGTTAAACCAACAGATATAGCAAGTCATGTGTTCAAGGGGATTCAAACGTAAAAAGTGTATAATTAATAGAACACTTTTCCTCTGGGAGACATCCAATGTTAAAGAAAAAAATAGCATGGGAACGTTGGGATGAAGACGTAATAGAACAAGAAATAGTGGATAATTTCTACGATCTCCATCACGAAGATGATGACGAAGAAGTTGTAGAAGATGCTTTAATTTTTTTACAAAAAATCCCCTCTCTTGTCACTACCCCTATGGGTATGTATCAACTCCACGACAAAATGAATATCATCAACCAGTTTGATTGCTGGATGGGATATACAAATTTTGATATTACGCCATCTGTGCAGGACGCTATAGAAAAAACAGAAGGCGTTGAGCTTCTGAGTATTACCAGTCGATACAGGTTCTTCTTGGGTGTTGGTAAGCTTTTTGAGTTTTCCACTGTAAGAAGACTTATAGAACAATCTCTTTGTGATTCAAGTTTCGATCAAGACACCGAAGAAGCTATCGACATGATAAAAGAAAATATTTCTTCTGATAGATACTGGGCAATTTTTGTCACACACGCTGGTGAAATATCATACGCAAGCACAAACAAGGAAAGTGACGAAGATTACCTAAATAAACTTAGCCATTACAAAAAACGAAAAAATAAAAATGGCGGTTCTATTTTTCAGAACGGGGTGGAGGAGTAATATGTATGACAAAGAAAAAACATCTAGAAGGTTCAGTTGCTCCCGCAATTTCAGAAGCACATGAGTACGACATCATAACTTCAAAGAGAGAAATTTTTCTACACTCTTATTATGACTCAGAAGAAGAAGCCGGTGTTGACTACAGAGTGGCTAATAGGTTTCTAAAAAACCTTAGAATACTCGAAAGCATCAGTAATGACCCAATCGTTGTGCATCAACATAGTGTTGGTGGTGATTGGGAGTGCGGTATGCTTATCTACGATAGTCTTTCTACGACACCCTGTCCTATAATTTTTATATGTCATGGCATAGCTGCTTCAATGGGTAGTATTATACCACAGTCTATCTATAAAAAAGGGTTACGGCTTAGTATGCCAAACTGTTGCTGGCTTATACACGAAGGCTACGAAGAAACTTCTGGAACTGTAAAGCAATTTAATTCATACCACGAATTTTCTAAAAGTACGATGACCCAGCTATACGACATATACTGCGATAGATGTCAAAACAGCGGAGACTTCTTTAAAGAAATGTCAGAAAGGCAATGCAAGTCTTATTTAAGACGAAAGTTAAAAGCCAAAGAGGATTGGTGGTTTACTGCCGAAGAAGCTCTCTCTTATGGATTTGTTGATGGTATTTTTGGTAGTAAAAAGTATAATACAATAGAACAAATTAAGGATAATATTTGCTAGTGGAATAAAATGAAGGAAGTTACAAACGAAGAGTTACAGGAAGCTCTTAAAAACGAAGATAATATAAACGTGATGAATAAAATCTGCATGAAGTATGCTAATGTTATTCCTTACGAAGAGCTAGAGAGATGCAAACTCGTTGCGGTTTGGCAAGCGATTGAACGATACGATTCAACAAAAGGCAACTGTAAGTTCACATCTTTTTTGTGCAATAGAGTTTTTTGGGAATGCCAAAAACAACTTTATGAAATAAAGAAAAGAAGAAAGATACCAAAAAGCGACTCTGCTTCTTGTCTAATTTCTGAAATATGTGGATATGAAGAAAAGCTAGATCCTATTGAGATTTCAGAACTTCTAGAAAGGCTAGATGACGATTCAAGATATATAATCTTTCAAAGGTTTTATGAATCGAAGACAGCAAAGGAAATAGGAGAGGAAAACGGATATGGTAGAGAAACAGCAAGGAGAAGAATAATTCAAGCCCTAGAAAAACTAAAACAATGCTTACAGAACTAGCTTGTTATAATCAAGATTCGACTTATAACGATATATTAAAAACTATTTTCATAGCGACTGATAAAAATGTCAATTCTGTCGCTATACCATCCGGCTTTATGAGTCGTGTGGGAGACTTCCTTAAAGATCAAAAGTTTTCAGCAGCTATTGATTTCCCATATGGATTAAGCAGCACGCAGGTTAGACTGCATGAAATAATTCTTGCCATCAGACAAGGAGCCTCTTTTATAGATCTGGTTATTAACAACAGTTATATTAAAGAGGAAAATTGGCGCAAAATTCGAGAAGATTTAAAAGCCTGCGTTGCTATTTGTAATGAAAACGATGTTGCTTTTCGAGCTGTTATAGAATACAGATTGTTTCCATTAAAAACCGTTCTTATGATGTGCGATCTTCTTAATATAGCTGGCGTATATCACGTTGTTAATTCAACCGGTTTTGTTGCTGATGATATATCTGACAATGCAATCGTTTCACACCAAATGCAACAAAAGACAGGTGTGCGTGTTACATCTTGCGTTAGAGCTTTTACAGAAGATCATATCAAAACATTTCAAGATATGGATATATATACTTTGCGATTAATGTCCACAAAAATAGCAGAACGACTTCTTTAATGGTGTATAATATATATGGATTGGACTCTTACATAGGAATATAAGGACACTGTGCAAAATAGTCATATGAAAGGTAACTACAATGACTGTAAGCACACATACAGGCACTATAAGTGGCAGTACCATTACTCATAATGGTGGTACAATTTTAAATGGTGGGACTATTGCTTCAACAACCCCGTTTGTTGGCAAAACCCCAAAAGAGATCGTTCAAGGCCGAAAGGTCTCCGGTTCTCAAGTTATTGCTAATACTGGTACGGCTAATGAAGTTGGTATCACAACAGCAAACTCCAATGGCAAGCTTGCCTACAATCCTAGTTCTCCAGACATCACAAGATCATCGACTGACGCAGGCTTCGTTATGAGAGGCGGCGTTGCGAACAATATCTCTAGTGTTTCTGGTTTGAATCCTCTGTTTAGTGGTGCTTCTGACACTACGAGTAGACCTAATGGTAACATTCATGTTCCGAATGGTATACATAAGTATCGCCAATCTGGTACATGGGCAACTTCTATCTTCGATGCATATGGTGGAAACCTATTGCAAAGCGATGGTACAGCTAAGGGTGGTATTACCAATCGTGGTACTTCTGTATCTTTGGCTACTGACAACGCCGCTACACCAACTAGGGCTATTCCGGGTGAAATGACATTGTTGTTCAACCATGTCACATTTACCACTAATAACGTAGATTACAGTGCTATCACTGGCTAATATGAAAGGTAAGTAATTATGACTTTAAGTTCACATACTCAGCCGCTCGATGATGGCACTACCATCACGGGTACTATTGTTTTTGGGGGCGCTGCTGCTGTTGATGATACTATTACGATCACTGACGCTGCTGGCACTACCAAAGTATTTACAGCAAAAGGATCAACATCAGCAGGAGATCTTGAGTTTATCAGAACCGACGCTGCTGCTGCTGCAACAGCTTTGAAGACTTGCATCGACAACGCTGCTGGATTTAACAACACTTCTATCACGGTTGCCGACGACAGTTCTGGAACCTTGACCCTTACCCTTGTTGTGGATTCAACATATCGGTTTGGAAACAAGGCTTCTATTCAGTTGATGACAGGCATTACCAATGTCACCAGCGTAGATTTTGGTGGTAACGCTGCCGCAGAAGACACTAATGGACACACCGTTGCTGGTGGTGGTACTGTTGGTGGATATAACAGCACGGGTAACACCAAAACTAATATTGACTTGGTTAAAGGGGTTAAAAGCTCTGGATCAAAAGTTATCGCTAAGACTGGAACTGCCACTAAACCGGGAGTTGCACTAGCGAGATCTGGTGGTACTTTGGCTTACAATCCTCAAGGTAGAAGCGTTTCTCTTTCTACATCCAACATTGGTTGGTTGATAAGAGGTGGTACTTCAACATTGCTTAGTGGAATTGCTTCTACTGACAATATCCTTGCAATGCCCGGATCAGACACTACTAGCCGATTTGGTGGTAACGTTCATGAAATTCGACATTATCGACGACAAGGCGCATGGAGTGATACCATTCTCGACTTGTACAATGGTAAGGTTTACGATGCCGATGGCAACGCTAAGAGTACCATTTCGGGTTGGGGAACTAAGGTTGAACTAAGCGGTATTGACGAAGCTGCATATGACAACCAACCTACCAGAGCTATTCCGGGTGAACTCGTTATACTGTTTAACTTTGTTAGTTACTCAACTAATATGGTTGACTATAGCGAACTTCTCGGTTAATCCAGTCTAGTTTTGATAGGGGTATTGTCATGAATACTGAAATGCCAGCACTCGTTGCTGTAATCGCCATAACAATGGGATTGATAAAGGTAATTGAAATGTTAATTTCCAAAACATCGAATAAAAATTCGGTTTTGACAAATGAAGAAAGAGGTTGGTTACAAGGACTTCATGATTTACACGAAAAGTGTGACACCGATGGAACACCTTTGGTTTATGTTCCTCGCAGTTGGGCTGAAATTCAACGCAACATGCAGAACATAATGACAAAGATTGTCAATGACCAGCGGAGGATCGCTGATATCCTTGAAAGGATAGACAAAAAACTAGATAAGTAAACCTATGAGGGGTGGGGTTTTCCTCACCCCTCTTTTTTTTGGAGTAATAAAATGAAAGAAGCACTTAAAAGCAAAAAATCAATTATGGCAATCGTTACATTAGTAATTGCACTGGTACTTGCTGTTATTCAAAATGGTGGACTAGATGGAATTATTATAGATGTTCCCGGTTCTGATCCTATCAAAGTTGATCTTCCTGAAGGATGCGAATGTGATGAAACTTGCAAATGCGATACCGATGATGGCTCTTGCGATTGTGGTGACGACTGCGCTTGCCCTATTTGCATCGAATGATAAACAAAGAATTGTTTTCTCAGATTCTTGCGATTATGTTGAAATAAATCATGTATACAACACAAGCGAAGAAACTGGAGAACACACTTTAAGAATGACCCAATACATTTGGTGGGAATGGAGAGATACAGTTCTTCTTCCCGTCTTAGACCCAATCACCAAACAAGAGACAGGAGATTGGAAAAGTGGGTCTGATTTTGTCGTTAGAGAGTTTCTTGTAATTTTCAGCAATTCATCAAGTCCCAATGACACAAATGGTGTTTTGCTAGACAAGAGGAAAGATCACTGGATTTGTATTTTTTGGGATAAAAACGACAAGGTTATGAGAAAGGTGCGTTGTAAGTGGTTAGCTACGACCCATACTACATACGATGTGGAAATAAAAAACAGAGACATAGTTAAACAAGAAAGAAGAAACCATTTCCAAAAGAGGTAGTTATGAAATATCCAAAGATTATAGCTGAGTGGCAACCAATATATAATCCTGATATTGATGTGAAAAGCCAAGAGTTAAAGATATATAAAAACTCTGAGCTGATTCAAGAATATTCATTGAACCGTTGGGATGCGTCATTAGAATTTTTTGTTCCCGCTTGGGACAAGAAGGGGTATTTAATACAAGAACCAACCAGAATATATTACACTGTAGAAGTTACTACAGATAATTTTTCGTCTGAAATTGTAACTTCAAATGTTATAGAGCTACAAAGTATTGCTATTGATGAAGCACCAACGGACTTGAAGGTGTCCGTGATGCCCTTTCCTCAATATCATCAAGAGTACGATCCATCAAATCCAAACATTTCTGCAAGCGCTTCTATCATGGGCAGTGGGGTTATTTAAATGAACTGGCAAGATATACACGATCAAGCAATTATATTTGACTGGCATAATCACGGATGCCTCAAAAACTTCTTATTCGATAGAAGTCTAGACGGAAATAGCGGAAGGTTTCTGTCCAAATTATTTAAAAGAAAGTTTTGGCCTTTTAGCGAAAGAAATACTTTACCCAAGATGGAACAAGGAGGGCTAGATGTAGTCCTTTCTACAGCTTTTATCCCCGAAGTAGAATGGGTTGATGATCAAAAACTCATCAAAATCCTAAAATGGATATTCCAATCTGTAAATAAAAGGGTCTTTAAACCTACCTATTTCGACGCTGTTAATGCACAGATGGATGCAATGGAAGCTGAGGTAGAAAGCTATGGGGGAAGATTTCAGTTTGTGTACAACATTAAAGAGCTGGAAGATGCTCTTGTTGATGACAAAATAGCTATGATTCACTCTATTGAAGGTTGTCACCATTTGAATGGAGAGCTTGCTAAAAAAAGACCAGAAGATGTTACTGCCCTTACCCCTCTAATAGAAAATGAACTACTGACAAACCTAGAGCATTTCTACAACAGGGGTGTAGCTTATATGACCCTAACTCATTTCTACCAAAATCTTGTTGCCGCCCCTGTATTTCCTTACCCAGAATACGGAATAGGAAAAAGCAACTGGAAGCAGTTAATGGCTGGTTGGGATATGAACAAAGGACTGACAAGTATTGGTAAAAAGGTAGTGCAAACCATGAAAGACATGGGTATGATTATAGACATAAGTCATTGCACACCGAAAGCCAGAGCAGAAGTTTATGATATAGTAGGGAACGATTTATCTAAAGTCATAGCAAGTCATAATGGTTCTTTCAGTATTAACCCAGACCCCTACAACTTGGAAGACTGGGAAATCAAATGGCTAGCAGATCATAATTGCTTAATTGGTTTAATATTCATGAACTACTGGATCAGTCCAATTGATTCTGGGCTTGGTTTAAAACATTTAGAAAGAACTATAGACCACATAATTAATGTAGCTGGCGATGAAGTATTAGCAATAGGAACCGATTTCGATGGATTTACCGACCCACCAGATGAAATAACAGACATTTCAGAATTGCCTAGATTCACCAGATACCTGTCTTCTTTCAAGAGTGGGATTGATAAGGATAAATATACAAATTCAACAATAACTAATATACTTGGTAGAAACTCACTAAGATTCATTCTAGAAGGATGGAAATAATATGGAAGGCAAGACATTGGTCTTGTAAAATATGGTAAGATGTCAAATAATAGACTACAAAGAATTATAGAAAAACGTCGTCAACGCGCTCAAATAAAAAACGAAAAAAGAGACGACAAAAAAGAGAAGGTAGAAGATAGAAGAGATTATAGGCTTGATAAAATCAACGCCTTAAAAGAAAAGTTTTACGCTGTTGCAGCTAAAAGGAAGTGGCTGTTTTTTATTATAGCAGCAGTAATCGTTGCCTACCTAGTCATCTTCAAAGGAGGTTTTAGTTTTGGAGGTGAAGCGGGAGGTTTTTTAGAGAAGATTAAATCTTTCTTTTAATTGACAGGAGTAGAAAATGGAAAAGGTTAAAGCTTTATTTAAGAGTAGAAGATTCTGGACTGCCATTGGTGGTGTTGTTGTGGTTGCCGCTCAGGAAACCCTTGGGCTTGACCCAGATACAACAAACAGAATTGTCGCAATTGCTGTAGCTTGGATTCTTGGTGACTCTTTGAGAGTTACTTCCACAAGCACTACAGAATAATTTTTTGGAGACGGCCTGCTTATAGTGGGTCGTCTCCTTTTTTTTAGGATATAATAATGGATGAGAAGCATTTATTAGTCTTTTCAGCTAAGTGGTGTGGCCCTTGCAGGATGATGCGACACTATGTTTGGGACACTGAAGAAATAAAAGATAAACTTGACAGTTTTACTTCTGTTAATTTTTTCGATATAGACGACCCCAGTAACAGAGATATAGTTATGGCTTATAGGATTAGTGCTGTTCCCACTATACATATAGTGAACGAAAAGGGGTTGCCTATCAAAAGTGCAAGCACTATGAATTTAAACCAAGCAATTAGTTTTCTAAAGTAAAATGGCTAAAAATAAACATCAAGTTGTAGTTTTTGTTACAGAATGGTGTCCTCACTGTAAGAACATGAGGAAGTTTTCTTGGACTGATGAAAAAGTCGTCCAAAGCATGAAGCAATATCATGGGGGAAAACCTGCTTACATTGTTTGTAACAAACCACAAAACAGACATCTAGTAGAAGAGTTTGATATTGAAAGATATCCAACAGTAGTAATTATGGATGAAGACCATAATATTAAAAAACGCGCAAACAATATGTCAGCGGAAGATTTGCAAGAATTCTTAGAAGAATTTAATGGATAAAAAAACCAAGATACTTATAACCGGTGGCCAAGGTTTTATAGGTAAAAAATTAGGAGCCTATCTTTCTGGGTTAGGCTTCTCTGAAGTATATTCTTTAGGCGGCACAAGGACTGGTCTAGATTTAGGTAGAGATTCCGATCTAGGTTGGGCTTTCGATATAAACCCAGAGGTTGTTGTCCATCTAGCAACCAGATTACCAAGCAAAGAAAATTGCTTAGATTATCCAGCAGGGATGATGTATGAAAATCTCTTTGTAACCACCAAGGTTATAGAAGAAGCAAGAATGAGTGGGTGTAAAAAGTTTATTACTATCTGGGATTCTTCTTGCTATCCAGAAACTCAAATACTCCCCTATAGAGAACAAGATCTATGGGAAGGAGCGCCTTATTGGAACAAAAGATATTATGGCAACACCGCTAGAGTCTTGATGGAACTTAACATGGCTTTTAGTAGCCAGTTTGAAGACTTCGTTGGTGTAAACTTAATATTTCCAGAAGTCTATGGGCCAAATAGCAGATTTAATCCCAGAAGAAATAATGTGATTGAGTCCGTAATAACAAACGTAAAAGCCGCAAAACAACAAGACAGAGAGCTACCAGTTAAAGGCTCTATAAAATCATCAAGAGATTTTTTGTACATAGACGATGCAATAGATGCTATTTATCATGCGATTCAATTTGCAGATGAGCCAGATACCTATAACGTTTCACAGGGTTATGATGTAAACATAAAATCTCTACACAAAATGATAGCAGAAATTGTTGAGTACGAAAAAGAAATTCTCTGGATAGAACAACATCTAGATATAAAAGAAAGATCCTTCCTAAACATTTCATCAATAAAGAAAAATCTTGGCTGGAGTCCAAAGATTGATTTAGAGGAAGGTTTAAAAAGAACAATCGCTTGGCACGATCAAAATATGAAAGTAGAGTTTGTTTCTCCAGACTCTATTCTGGTTAAATGATAACAGCCATAGTCTTATCAAAAGACAAAGCCGCTCAGCTTCACCTGCTTCTTGAGAGCATACAAAGAAACAGTAGCAATCTATTCGATATAAGAGTCATATACGAAGCTACTAATACTGTATTTACGCAGGGTTACGACAAAGTAAAAGAAGAGTTTTTTTACAAAGATAGATATGGTTTAAATTTTCCCATTAAGTGGTTTCCAAGAAAACATGAAAATATCAGCTTAGACATTATTGAGAATATTTCTCACGATAGAGATCTAACCTGTATATTCAATGATGAAAACGTTGTATTCAAAAGACTCCCATCTTACAAAAAAACAATTGAGCTATTCAGAACAAATGCAATATCTGCTTTGTCACTAAGGCTTGGTAACAACACCGTTATACAAAACGCCTACAGTGCTAATGGTTATTTTATAGACAAGCCCTCTGAAGGAGATTTTGTCTTAGATAACTTTATGCTTTGGGATGCTTCTTTAGTCAAACCATTCACAAACTTTGCCATGCCCTTTTCTCATAATGGTCATGTCTACACAACAAAGCTAATAAATTTCATTCTTGAAAAAACAAAAATCAAACATATAAACGACTTTGAAAAATCCCTCCAAGACAATTTATATATGGGGGTGTTTGGTGGTTTTATTCCCCCAAACATGTCCTGTCTTGAATACAGTGCGGTTATACATAATGCACCCAAGAAGGTTTCAGATGAGGTTGATTCTGATTTTGGAACATCTGACTTTGGATTAAATGATAGGTATCTAACTGGATCAAAAATAGATTATGACTTTTTTAACTTCAAACATATATCTAAACCGTTTGAAGAATTTATAACGAGGTTTAAACGTGAAGATTATATGCACTACGGTCGTTAGAGCTGCAAAGCAAGGCGACATACACGGTGGATTATATGTCGTTGATTTAGACTCAGACGAGGTTGTTCATTATGCGCCTTATGAAAAAGATTTTATTAATGATAATGAACGTGGAGGAGAAAGAGGTCTGCGTGGCATTGCTGTACTCGATGACCGTATTATCGTTTCTGATTCTGCTGGCTTTATCGAGCTAGACAAAAACACTTATGAGATAAAAAGAACGTTTCAAGACCCCGACTATTTCAAGAGTATACACGAAATTGTTTTTCACGAAGATCATATATGGGCTACGTCAACGGCTTATGACGCTGTTGTTAAACTAGACCTTAACTTTAATATAAAAGGTTTCTGGGAAATACTGGGTAAAAACTTCGAGAACCATAAGCTACTAACAGGCAAAAAAGAAGTTACACCAGATACAAAAACAGAGAACGACAACTTTCATATAAATTCACTTTGTGTGTTTGACAATAGGTTGCTGGTTTCGGGTTTGCTGACACCTTTGTATGACCTCGAAGACATGAAACCTGTTTGTCCAGTTCCAACAATTTCAATGCTTGATGACAAACCAGCAGGGAATCAGAACAGCTTTGTTCATAATTTTTATGAGTATGAAGATGTGTTTGTGGCAAACCTGACTAGCTATAGCGCGATTGGTTTTTTTGACAAGCAATTTGTTGGCTATGGTTGGTATAACAATATCGGAATACCACGTTCAAAAAATGTGAAATATCAAGTAGATGAGGTAGCAGTAAACAACTGGAATAGAGGTCTTGCTAGACTTGGCGATAAACTTATTATTGGATCTTCGCCAGCAAGAATTCTTGTTTACGATTTAAAGTCAAGAAAATTCGAGAAGGAAATAGCTCTGGAAACGGACATCAGACACGCTATTCATGGACTGGAGGTTTTGGAATGAAGTTCGATTTAAAATTGGCCAAAAAAAATCAGGCCGAAAAATTAAAAATTTCCGATGGCAAGTGGGCATGGGTGTTGCCGGAAATTGAAAACTGTCGTAAAATGATCGCCTATGCCCTTGGTGACAATATGGTTTGGGTTCATCCCGACTACAAAAATGGGCAAGACACTAAGAAAAAAAAGTAAAAGAGACAAGAAGCGTTTAAAACGAGAACGCAGAACCAGAGCAAGGAAGCGTGACTATGGATCGACCAACGTGGGATGAATACTTTTCTCAGTTTGCGTTTCTAGCAGCGACCCGCAGTCACGATTCACAAACTAAAGTTGGTTGCGTACTCGTTTACGAAAATAGAATCATTAGTGTTGGATACAACGGGTTCTGTTCTGATGTGATTGAAGATTCTTTGCCAGTCGTTAGACCATATAAATATCCTTATATGGTTCACGCCGAAGAAAACGCTATAAGCAATATGATTATTAAACCAAGCGGAAATATAACCGCTTATGTAACCCATATGCCATGTAGTGGATGCGCAAAATTATTGTGGCAAAATAATATTAGATCATGGAAAGTCCCAGAAGGGCGTAACGCTAAGAGTCATTCTGTAGAAGACAGGATTATTTACAATCATTTAGTTGACAATGGATTAGTAGTTGAACGTATTACCCCAAGAAGGTCTTACTTAAACAAACTAATAGAAGGCGTAGAAAATGAGAAGCAGCCTTTATTGTTCTAGTGTATAATAAGATGTCGGAATTTAAAGAAGCTTTGTAAGAGCTAGAGCGACACTTTTTCGACACGCCATTGTTGCACCAAGTTAGTAGTTTAACCTTTACTTAAAATAATCAAAAATCAATTTCTTGGTAAAACAGTGTCGCTCATTTTTTTACTAAGACTCAAAGAGGAATTGCGATGTCGGTTAGGGAGCTTCAAGATTACACCTTTGTATCAAAATACGCTCGATGGATACCGGAGAAAAAAAGAAGAGAAACTTGGAATGAGGCTGTAAGCCGTGTAAAAAAAATGATGCTGGATAAGTATTTCGATAAACCCGAAATACATGAAGACATCGAATGGGCTTATGAAATGATGCGCAAGAAGCGCGTTCTTGGTTCTCAAAGAGCTTTACAATTTGGCGGCAAGCCAATCTTCAAACATAATGCTCGAATCTATAATTGCATCACCTCTTTCTGTGATCGTTTACGTTTCTTTCAAGAGTGTATGTACCTCCTGCTCTGTGGTTGTGGTACTGGGTTCTCTGTGCAAAAACATCACATAGAAAAGCTACCACCATTAGTAAGAAACAAAAACGGAACAAAAAAATATGTTATACCAGACACAATTGAAGGCTGGTCTGATGCAGTAGGTATTTTGGTAACTAGTTATTTTGATCAAGAAGAACTGTTTCCAGAATACACAGGTAAAAACGTAAACTTTGATTATTCTGAAATAAGACCTGCTGGGTCTTTCCTAAACTCCAGCGGTGGAAAAGCTCCCGGCCCAGAACCATTAAAGAACGCTCTATCTAACATCAGAAAAATATTAGACAAGGCATTAAAAGATCTAGATTTTTGCGACAAATCAATAAGAAATCTTACACCAATTCAAGCTTACGATATAGTAATGCATAGCGCTGACGCTGTTATTTCTGGTGGTGTTCGTAGAAGTGCAACTATATGTTTATTTAGCCCAGATGATGAAGAAATGGCTAAAGCCAAGACAGGCTCTTGGTTTGTAGATAACCCACAAAGAGGCAGATCTAATAACTCCGCTATTCTATTAAGAGATAAGACAACAGCAAAACAGTTCTCAGAACTAATGAAGTCTGTTAAAGAATTTGGAGAACCCGGATTTGTATGGTCTGATTCCACAGAGCTAATAGTAAATCCTTGTGTTGAAATTGGTATGTGGCCTGTTGATGAAACAACAGGAGAAAGCGGCTGGCAGGCTTGTAACCTAAGCACAATTAATTGCGCTAAAATAAAATCGAAGGAAGACTTTCTTGAAGCTTGCAAAGCAGCTTCTATAATTGGAACACTACAAGCTGGGTTTGCTTCGTTTTCATACCTCGGAAAAACAAGCGAGAATATAGTATCAAGAGAAGCCCTGCTTGGCGTTTCTATGACTGGTATCATGGAACAGCACGAAATATGTTTAAGCCCTGAAATACAAAAATCTGGAGCTAAGACTGTTAAAAATGAAAATAAAAGAGTCGCTAAAATCATTGGAATCAACCAAGCTGCTAGGACTACTTGTATTAAACCTGAAGGCACTAGCAGTTGCGTTCTTGGGACTAGCTCTGGTATTCATCCTCATCATGCCAAGCGTTATATTAGACGGGTTCAAGCTAATAAGATGGAACCAATCTACAACTACTTTAAAGAAATAAACCCAAGAGCATGTGAAGAGTCTGTTTGGTCAAACAACGACAGTGACGATGTAGTTGCTTTTTGTGTTGAAGTTCCCGCCGGTGCAAAAACAAAGAACCAAGTCGAAGCCATAGACCTACTAAACCATGTAAAAAGCACACAACAAAACTGGGTTATCCCCGGAACTAATAAAAGCCTATGCACACAACCTTGGTTGGTACACAATGTTTCAAATACTATTAATGTAAAACCAGATGAATGGGAAAATGTAGAAAAGTTCATTTATAAAAATAGAAAATTTTTCTGCGGTATTTCTTTATTGCCAATCACAGGAGATAAAGATTATCCTCAAGCTCCCTTCACAGCGATATACCTACCAACGGAACAAGTCCGTCACTACGGAGATGCTTCGTTGTTTGTGAGCGGATTAATAGAAGTCGCCCTTAATTTATGGGAAGACAACCTGTGGGCTGCTTGCGATTCTCTACTTGGCGTTGGAGCCAAGATAAAAGGGAATGGTAAAAAAGAATGGTCTGATAGATGCAAAAGGTTTGCTGACAAATACTTCGACGGAGATGTTCGCAAACTAACTTATTGCATGAAAGATGTATACAACTGGAAAGAATGGGTTGATCTTAGCAGGGAATACAACCCTGTTGATTACACAGAAGTTATAGAGGAAGAAAACAACGTCAAGCCTGAACAAGAATGGGCTTGCGCTGGTGGAAAATGTGAAATCTAAAAAAAGGAATTTAAATGGCTACGCACTCAGGACAAGCTACCATTACCGGATACAAACGCTTTGAAGTTAAAAAACTTTCTGAAACAGCCAACGTTCCAACAAAAGACACAGAGGACGCTGGTTGGGATTTATATTCAGATGAATCCACAACAATTCCAGCAGGAGGCACAGTGCTGGTTTCTACAGGTATAGCAATGGCTATTCCAAAAGGTTATGCAGGGCTTATATGGGATAGGTCTTCTATGGGTGTAAAAGGAATTCATAGACACGCTGGTGTTATTGATTCTGGATACAGAGGAGAAGTAAAAGTTTGTTTGCATAACACAACAAATGAATCGTATGATATTGAGCTTGGCGATAGAGTCGCTCAAATATTAATTCAAAAAATTCCACTCTTTAGAATCCAAGAAGTAGAAGAGTTAGACTCGACAAAGAGAGGCTCTGGGGGTTTTGGGTCAACAGGTAAATAATACATGGCCAGAAGAAAATCTACTAACAACGGGGAAACCAAAAGAAGGAAAGCCTTAAAACCAAAAACGAAAAACCAAGAGGCTTACATTAATACAATAGAAAAAAATGATGTAACCTTCTGCACAGGCCCCGCTGGAACAGGAAAAACAGCGGTTGCTGTAGGTCTAGCTTGCGACTATTTATTAGATAAAAGAATTGAAAAGATAATCGTTACTAGACCTGTAATTGAATCTGGTCGTGGTTTAGGGTTTTTACCCGGAACCTTTGAAGAAAAGATTCATCCATATTTAGTTCCTGTAATAGAAGAAATGGAATACAGGCTAAATAGCAACAGAGTTCAAGCCTACAGAGATGAAGGCAGGATAGAAGTTTGCCCTTTGGAGTATATGAGAGGGCGAAATTTTCATAATTGCTTTATGATATTAGATGAAGCCCAAAATGCTACATTTGAACAATTAAAGATGTTCATAACTAGGATTGGTTGGGACTCAAAAGCGGTTATTAATGGCGATATCGACCAGACAGATTTATTGAAAAAAGACCAAGGCGGTCTAGAGGAATTTTTGGATCGTCTTGATAATGTCACGGGTGTTGGCATTGCCGAATTGACCGAGCATGATATAATAAGAAATAAAATAATTTCAAGAATCTTGGAAGCCCTCTACGATGGGCCTGTAAAGTATCATTAAATGCCAACTTACGATTATCTTTGCAATGACTGTGGCTGTGAGTTTGAACAATTCCATCGCTTTAATCAAGAACCTTCTCCCTGCGAAGATTGCGGCAGTTCAAATATTAAAATCGTTGTCAACCAAGTTCCTATGGGTTTTGTAAAAGGTGAGCCTACGACCCTTGGTCAGCTTGCGGAATCTAATACCAGTAAAATGGGAAGATATGAACTACAAGACCATAGAGCTAAGCAAGAAAAAGGAAACCTAAAAAAACAACGTCCAAAAACTTGGGTAGAAAAATCTGGAGATGCCACCCAAGCGGATATAAACAAGATGAGTAAAGCCCAAAAAGCTAGGTATATCAAAGATGGAAGAAAATAAAGATGAAAAACCTATGGTGCGCGTTGAAGACTTTGAAGAGTATGATGTAAAGTGCGCCGATTGCGAAGAGCTTCTCTTAAAGATGGTAAAAGTAAGAGACTCGGAAAAATCTTATAGGATGATTATTGAATGTCCATTTTGCGATGGGGAAAGCTGGCTTATAGAACTTGTGGGCGACTACTTTCAGCAAACACCAAAACGATTAAAATTAGGAAAAGGTGGCGCGGAAGATAGAGATGGAGTCTTAGTCACCAAAATGAAAAGGAGATGGTAATGACTGAAGATATATCTAGGTTTTTAAATCAGAAATCGGTTGAAATTGTTTTTTTTGATTACGATGGAAACATAGAAACAGAAGAAACAAAGAAGACTTGTGCTTACGCAATAACAACAGACGGCAAAGAAAACTATTATGCTAAATTTTTAAGAGGCTCTTTGTTTGATCCACAGGGGATAGATGCCACTAAAATAAACAGTCTTACCACTGAATTCAAAAAGGTTGCAAAGAACACCTTTGGTTTCTATGTAGACTATCTAGAGTCTAAAAAAAGAAATCGTCTCACTTGGGCCGAGAGGAGTAATATTGATGTCTAAGAAAACCGGAAGAATTACCAAAGTTGAAAAATGTTATTTAGAGAATAACACTGAATCTACTGCTGAAGAACTTGCTAAGGATCTAAATAGATCGGTTTCCTTTATTAAAAAGCACAGCAAAGATATTGTTAAGAAACAAGACACTGGTCATGTAGACACAGCTAAAGAAAAAGATACACACATGAGTGATCTGTTTGGTCACAAAGAAGATCGTGGTGTAACAATCATGACACCAGCAGCTTCTGAAGTCGCTGACGAAACCAGAAGAAGCAGGGTCAATCAATCACACAGACATCAAAACGCTATTCATATCATAAAACCAGAAAAAAAATGAGCGTGTTTTTATCTAAAGAAATGGACGCATATATTAGAGTGTATGCAGACAACAATCCGTTGTGGATTGCAACCCTCTCTAATGGGGAAACAATCTACCAAGACGATGGAAGACCAAACGTAAAACCTTTGAGTGCATGGTCTAGACTTAAAAAATATTGCGAAGACAACCAATTACATATAACCAATATAAAATTACGCAATAGATCTAATGTGGTTGATGTAGGCTCTAACCATGATGGATACTTCTTTTGTAAAAGTGCTGGCGCATTGATGTTTGGAGATATGACAATGCACTCTTTTATTATTGGTACGCTAACCGGAGAAAAACTCTCTGCTAGAAAATGGAGACTTCCTGAGCTAATTGCTGAAGGAATTGAAGAAAGAGACCCCTACGAATTGCCAGAATGTATTATTGCTAAAAAGGGAATTTTAGATGAACAAAGGTTACAAGCACAAAACAACAGGACAAAAGTGTAACGCCGCTCAGTATATAGCCGAGATGGTATGTCTCAGAAAAGCAGAAAAAGAAAACGTTGGCAGGCCAGCATATGCTTTGTGGAACACCGAAAAGTGGAAAAAAGAATTCCAGAGCCAAGTAACAAAAGCCTACCAACTTCTTAAAAAATACCACGAAAAGGCAATCATCAATGCCTTAAATTCTTACAAGGGTAAAAATGTATATTCTCTTAGGGTAAAGTGGCTTGAGGATATTATAAAAAAAGAGCAGGTCGCTATAAACAAAATAAACGAAAGAGAAATTAAAGAGGTGGAGTATAAAGACAATAGCCTCTTAAATCCTCAAAACCCCTACGGAAAACAAAGCAAGATATCAAAACTTAGGAACCTAGACAATGAATGATGCAGCAACATTAAAGACCATTACCAAAAAGTATGGAAACATACTAGTAAACGGTGCTGAAGTTTTTCAAGACTTAAAAGATATGCAGGTCATTCCCGTTAGTCCTGCTTTAGACTATGCTCTTGGTGGTGGATTTAGAGAAGGTACTTGGATTCAAATGATTGGCGATCCAAAGTCTGGCAAGACAACAACAGCCTTGCAGTTTGCCGCTAATTGCCAAAAGAAAGAATATGGGGAGCGTCCTATATTTTATGTTAATGTAGAAGGTAGGTTGAGTACCAAAAATTTTGAAGGCGTGCATGGTCTTCAAGCTGATAAAATTACTGTTGTCCAATCTGAGGGAGAAACCCTTAGTGCAGAAAAGTATTTAGGTGCTGTAGAAAAGTTGGTAAAATCTCATCCTAACTGCGTAGTCATTATTGATTCAATATCTAGCTTTATAGCACAGAAGGATCTAGACGAAGAAGTGAGGGGTGATTATAGACCGGGAGTTCCTAAGATACTATCTAACTTCTGCAAGAAAATGAGTAGCGTAGTCCCTAAACAAAAAGCTATCATTATAATGATTACTCACTTTATAGCTAACACTGGCGGTATGGGCAAAAAGAAAGTGGCAGATGGTGGAGTAAAGGTGCGTTACCAAGCAGATACTATCCTTGAAATAGCATGGATTCAAGCTTGGAAAGATAAAAACGATGGTAACCAAATAGGTCAAGCCCTCCATTGGAAAGTAATCACTTCTGCTCTTGGCGGTTTTGTTGGTGGCGAAGCTATTGGTTGGCTCAGATACGGAACTGGAATTGACTACAAGCAAGAAATGTTTGAACAGGCTAATGATTTTGATTTGATTTCCGCTGCCGGTGCTTGGTACACATGCGACTTCTTAATCGACAACCCAAAGCCAATCAAAAAACTTCTTGAAGCAGAAGGTATCGAAGATGGCGATGAAGAAAAGCTTGCCAAGTTTGTTAAGTTTCAAGGGCAAAACAAACTCAAGGAATTTCTTGACGAAAACGATCTTTGGCCTTCTTTGCAAAATTCATTAAAGGAAATGCTGTTTTGAGGGCGATTGGTTTTGATGGCAGGGAACGGTTATGGAATGTTTCCAAGCATGTTGTCTATGGGGATGACAAAAGACCTCGCTCTAAATTACATATTTCTGCAAGAAAACTCTTGCGTCAAATTTTCCCGTATGATACAATCCTTGAGGAAGTTCCCCTTCCCGGTTCACATAAGCCATCAAGAAGATCTACGCTATTCGTTGACTTCTTGATACCGTCAGAATCTCTGGCGGTCGAAGTTCACGGGCGGCAGCACTTTGAGTTTGTCGCCCATTTTCATGGTGATAAGGTGGGGTTTCGGAAGTCAAAAGCTAGGGATAGGGATAAAGCAAATTGGCTTCAAATAAATTCTATTGCTCTCGTTGCATTAAGTTATTCGGAATCAGAAGATGAGTGGAAAAGAAGAATTATCAATCGAGAAGCTTGAGGCTTTTATAAAAGACCTAGAAGAATACACCAGCGCTGAAGGTGTTGTCAAAGTAGAGCATAATCCTGAAGTTGAAGTTATAATAAATCTTAGCTCCTTTGAATTAAAATCGCTAACAGGAGAGGAGTGTTGCGAGAAAGCTTTTGTCGTTCAGGGGTATTGCAACTTTCTACAAAAAATATGCAATAAGCATTTAGCTAGATTTAAATGGTGCGAAGAGCTTATAAACCACACAGTTGCTAGCAGGGCTAATAACTTTGACAAATACACAAAGTGGGAAGTAAAAGTAAACTCAATCATAAGAGAGGATGATTTTATACAAAAGGTATGGAGAGTCAAGAGGATCGCTGAAGGAAGAGTTACTATACTAACTGACACAATAAGAGATATTAGAAGACAGGCTGATACTCTTTTAGAACTTAGCCGGAGAAGAAGAAATGAATCCTATAGATAAAATTAAAAAAGGAATTATTAATAATGATATGGAACAAATTATTCAGGGCTTCGCAGTCCTCACAGGAGAAGAAATCAGACCAGCAGGAAGAGGTGCAAAAGAAGCAAGAACCCCAGACCCAAAGCCAGAGCCAGCAACAGAAGAAACCGTGCAATCATCAGTGCAGGTGCGGTCGAAAGACTTAGACTTCTCTACGGAACCTAGAGAATCTACATCTAAATATGGTAGAAAAGAATCCATTGAAGTTGGCGAGAATCAGTTTACAGATGATGGTACTGAATCCAAAGACATCACAACTCCAGAAGTTGCTAGGACAAAGAGGCGACCTCCTGTCAAATTGATCAAAGTTAAATGTCACGCTTGTGGGGGTGAAGAAGAAATTAATGCGGCATACAAAACCGGCACTTATCATCGCTGTGGTAAGTGTGTTGGTTAATGAAAGAAACAATAAATAATCCAGCCTCGGAGAGGGCTGTTATAGCTGGTCTAATTAAACATGGATCAGAAGCTTTTATTGATGTCGATGATATTATAGACACCAACGCTTTCATCGTTGAAGAAAATCAGATTCTGTATTCATGCCTCAAGAGAGTATTTGAATCTAGTTCCCAAGTAGACTTCCCGTCAATACTTAGCGCCGCTAAGGATCTTGGTTTAGAAAAAGCTTTTGAAGACAGGATACCGCCCAACCATGTCAAGGCGGTTATGAGTTTAGATGTAGCTTTGGAAAACGTGAGAGGTCACGCTGTAAAACTAAGAAAACTAGAGATAGCCAGAGATATAAGAACCAGAGCAAAACGTGTTATATCAAGCATTGGCGAAGTAACTGGAGATGAAACTGTTGACCAGTTAATAAGCATAGGAGAAAAACCATTTTTTGAACTTTCTTCTTCGTTAAACAGTAGCGTAGAAGATAAGCCAATAAAAATTAGCGAAGACATTGATGATTACATATATCATCTAGAAGAAAACCCATCAGACATGATTGGTATTAGCAGTGGGTTTTCTAGGTTTGATTCAGCCATTGGCGGTGGTTTTCGACGCAAATGCGTAGACCTTGTTGCCGCTAGACCAAAAGTAGGTAAGAGCATGTTTGCCGATAATGTAGCCTTGCACATTTCTAGCAAACTAAACATACCAGTCTTGGTTCTAGATACGGAGATGTCAAAAGAGGATCATGTTAATCGACTACTAGCCAACTTAAGCGACATAGAAATAAATGAAATAGCTAGTGGTAAATTTTCAGAGTCTAAAGGTAGAAAAGAAAGAGTTGCCCAAGCAGCCGAAAAGTTAAAGAACATACCATATGATTATATTACTATAGCTGGTAAATCATTTGAAGAAACCCTTTCCGTTATGAGAAGGTGGTTAGTGAAAAGGGTTGGCTTTGATGAGAACGGAAGAACTAACCCGTGCATGATTATATACGATTACCTAAAACTAATGCACTCGGAGCAGATTTCAGATGGAATGAAAGAGTTTCAAGTCTTAGGATTCCAGATCACTCAACTACACAATTTTACTGTTCAATACGATGTTCCATGCCTTAGCTTTGTTCAGCTAAACAGGGATGGAATCACCAAAGAGTCCACCGATGCTGTAAGCGGGTCTGACAGATTAATATGGCTTTGTAGCAGCTTTACCATCTTCAAGAGAAAATCAGATGAGGAAATGGCCGAAGACGATGGGTCTAGTGGAAATAGAAAACTCGTTCCCATTGTCTCCAGACATGGTGGCGGTTTATCCGATGAATTTGATTACATCAACATGACCATGCGTGGTGAATATGGAAGAATAGACGAGGGGTTCACCAAGTCAGAATATATCCTTTCCACTAAAAAACAAAAAGAAGGCTTCGACAATAATGTTAGTAATAGCGAAGAAGGCTTTACGATAGAAGAAGAGATTGACCCGGAGAAACCGTTTTGAAACAGCTTTCAAGCAAAGAGCTTAAAAATTTGTCTGATAAGATTGCTATAAACATCATTCCTATTTTTGAAAAGTTTGGTATAGAGGTAAATGATTTTGATGACTACATTTCTTGCCCTTGCCCAATTCACGATGGAGATAACCCCAACGCTTTTACGATGACTACTGATTGCAATCATCCTTACTTTGGCATGTGGAAATGTTGGACTCAAGGATGTGAAGAAGAAAACATCAATACACCCGTAGGGCTAATTAGAATACTATTATCTAAAGCAAAAGACGAAGATGTATCTTTTGATGATACAATAGAATACTGCATGAAGCTGGTAGAAACAGATTTTGAAGACCTGAGTAAAGAATCTTCGTCGATTCAATTTAAAACTATTTCTAAACTTGAGAAAGATTTACGAAGAAGAGAAAAAAATAAACAAAGTGGAATAACCAGAAAACAAGTAAGAGAGTCTCTGGAAAGGCCCGCTAAGTATTATATAGATAGAGGTTATTCAAAAGAGGTATTAGATCAGTTCGATGTAGGTGTTTGTACAAATAGAAACAAACAGATGAGAGGTAGAGTCGTAGCACCTGTATACGACGATGATTTTGAATTTATGGTTGGTTGCGTTGGAAGAGTGGCGCATGAGAATTATAATGGTAGGAAATGGGTAAACTCAAAACAGTTCTATGCGGGAGCATGGTTGTATGGTTATTGGTTATCTCAAGAACATATTCGTAAAAACCGATCTGTCATTCTCGTTGAAGGACAGGGTGATGTTTGGCGACTTTGGGAGTCTGGTATTAGAAACGTAGTTGGAATGTTTGGTTCTAGCCTAACAGACACACAGGCAAGGATACTTGAAACTTCTGGTGCTTTTACATTAATATTACTTACAGACAATGACGAAGCAGGTAAGAAAGCAAGAACTTCAATACGAAAAAAGTGTGATAGAATATTTAATATATTAGAAGTTGATTTGTCTACTAAGGATGTAGGCGAAATGAGCGTAGATCAAATTAACACAGAGCTAAAACCAAAATTAGAAGGGTATATAAAATGACAAATATACTAGGTATTTCTGGAAGAAAACAAAGTGGAAAAACAACGTCGTCAACTTTTCTGCACGGATATCAGCTAAGGTATCACGATGTTATTGAGAAATTTTTAATGGATGAGAATGGTAGTCTTGTAGTAAACGCTGCCCAAATTGACGAAAACGGCAAAGAGGTTGAAGGTCTTGGAATATTAGACATTGAAAGAAAAGATCCAGATTTTATCGAATACGCATCCAGATCAATTTGGCCTTATGCAAAGTCTTTTAGTTTTGCAGATCCATTGAAAGTTATTTGTATGCAGCTTTTTGGTTTAACTGAAGCCCAATGCTACGGGACAGACGAAGATAAAAACACGCCCATAAATATCAAATGGGAAGATATGCCTATCTATAAACTGAGTTCTGCGGAAAAGACTGGCTTTATGACGGCTAGAGAATTCTTGCAATATTTTGGAACCAATGTGTGTCGCACAATAAAGGATGACATATGGGTAGAAAATTGTATAAGCAGAATGATAAACAGCGGAACGGAATTAGCTATAGTTCCAGATATTCGATTTCCAAACGAGGTCAAGGCAATACAAAAAGCTGGAGGTAAGGTTATACGTTTAACCAGATCTCCATATGAAGATTCACACGCAAGCGAAACTTCGTTAGATAACTATAAGGAGTTCGACCATGTAATAAACAACAAAGATATGACCATAGATGAAACAAACATGGAACTGTTAAAGGTACTCAGGGAATGGGGATGGTTAAAAACCAAAAGCTCATAAGCATACCGTGGGATTCACGGATGGTAGAACAGGCACAATCAAAAGCAAAAAAACTAGGGAGAATAAATAACTCAATATTAAAAGGCGGTGGTAACGCCGCCGGATACCTTGGAGAAGAAGCAGTAGCTGCTTATATTGGGGCTAAGATAACCAGTTGCGACAAAGGTGATGATAAATATAACTATGACATTATTGCCAAAGATGGTCGCAGGATAGAGATAAAAACAAAACGAAGAACAGTTGATCCTTTGGATTATTACGATGTTTCGGTTGCGAAAACAAGCATCCACCAAAGGCCAGACCTATACATTTTTGTAAGCATTAACTTTGAAAATATGATGATGGAAAATGGAAAACGAGTCTATCGTGGTATTAAAAATATTTGGATAGTCGGGCAGGCAGAGCCTGAAGATTACTTTGCAAGAGCAAAGATTTGGAAAGCTGGAGAAATTGATAACAACAATGGCTTTAAAACTCATGTAGATATGTACAACCTGCCCATATCAGAAATTGAACCACTAGATGATAGTTTGTTACCACAGAAGCAGTAGTCTTGGAACTTTGGAATTTTGTCAGCAAAAATATTTTTTGCAATACAATCTCTCCTTCAAGGATAAGACCAATAAAAAAGCCTTGATGGGTACTATTACCCATAAGGTAATGCAGACTCTTGGAGACAAGAAGATTGCAATGAATAAAGGTCTTGATGTCGTAGAGGATGAAGAGACTGGAAAAACACTAACTCTTGAAGAGTGCGATAATCTGGAATTGTTAAATGACCTAGCCTTTGATTACTACTCATCTAGCTTTCCAGAAGTAAACATAACCCAAGCAGACAAGCGAACCTGTTTGAAGTGGGCAGAAAAAGCGGTTGCATACGAAGGTGGGTCTTTAGATCCTAGAAACCAAGAGGTGTTCGCAACTGAACTATTTTTCGATATTGAAATAAAAGAACCTTGGGCAAAATACTCTTACAATCTTGGTGGCAAAACAATAGAAGGCTACTTGTCAATCAAGGGAACGGTAGATCTCATACTAAAACAATCTGAAGACTACTACGAAATCCTAGATTACAAGACAGGTAAAAGAATAGATTGGGCAACAGGCGAAGAGAAGACGTATGAAAAGCTGCAAAAAGATACGCAGCTTCTCTTGTACTATTACGCCCTTAAAAATATGTATCCAGAACGTGAATTTTCAATCAGTATTTATTATATAAATTCTGGTGGCTTGTTCTCGATGGCGTTTGACGAAGAAGATTATGCAAAAGCCGAGGATATACTCAGGAAGAAATTTGAGCAGATAAGAAACACACAGCATCCCAGACTTCTTTCTAATGAAAACAAGCACTGGAAATGCCAAAAGCTTTGTAAATTTAGCGAACCTTACAAAGATACGGGTAAAAGTTTATGCCAGCACATACGAGATGAAATCGTAAGCAAGGGTATAAATAAAGTTGTTGAAGAATACGGAAATATTGAAAAGATCACTACCTACGGAGATGGTGGTGGAAGATTAGCGGATAAGAAAAAATGAATTGGACACCCCTACACTTACACACGCACTATAGCTTGCTAGACGGCCTCTCGAAGCCCTCACAGGTCGCCTCACGCTGTTCAGAGTTGGGCTTTGAATCTTGCGCGCTAACCGATCATGGTACTATATCGGGCGCTGTGGCCTTTACACAGGCTTGCCAAAGCAAAAATATTAAACCAATACTTGGGTGTGAGTTCTACCTAAGCTCTACCGATTGCACAATTAAGTCCGAAGAAAACAGAAGGCTTAGTCATCTTTGTGTATTAGCTAAAAACAAAAGCGGTTGGAACAAGCTAATACAAGCTACATCGAAAAGCAACGACGAAGAAAATTTTTACTACAAACCTAGACTGGATCTAGACACCCTTGGTCAGTTTGCAGGTAATGACCTAATTGCTTTTAGCGGCCACTTAGGAAGTGACTTAGCTAATTGTATATTTGCCGATGCCAAATCAGCTTACAGCGCTGCAACAGAAGAAGAAGCTAAAAGATATATCCATCCTGAATGGGTTGAACAAACAGTAATTTTAGCAAATCATTATAGGGATATTTTTGGCAAAGAAAACTTTTTCATTGAAATACAAGCCATAGACCAAGAGAACTCGCCCGCAGCAAATTTGGTGGTTCAAGGTTTACGCTATGTGGCAAAGAAATATGGGTTTCAAAGCGTAGCTACGGCTGATTCTCATTATCCAGAAAAACAAGATGCTGGAGATCAGTTACTGCTTCTTTGCTCAGCTATGAAAACCACACTAAGGGGCATCAAAAAGAAAATACAAGAAAATGGCGATGTAGCCTTTAGCGGCTTTATGAAATCAAATAATTTTCATATACCATCTCTGGAAGAAATACAAGCAGTCAATCATCCTCATGAAATAGCCACAACCATGCAAATTGCAGACATGTGCGAAAATTATGACATACTTGGTAAACCAATGCTTCCTAAGTTTGATTGCCCAAATGATAGATCCGAAGAAGAACATCTACGACAACTCTGTAGGGATGGCTGGATATCTAGACTGGCTCCAACTGGAAAGGTAAGCCATCAGCAATCAAAAGATCTCTACACAGAAAGAATAAAGAAAGAGCTTGATGTCATAAGTAAAGCAAACCTTTCTGGGTATTTTCTTATTGTTAGAGACATAGTAAACAGCGTCCAACAAAAAAATTATATTCCGGGGCCGGGAAGAGGCTCTGCTGCCGGATGTTTAGTATCATACCTAGTAGGAATAACACAAGTAGACCCAATGGAATATGGGCTAATTTTTGAGAGATTCTACAACGCGGGGCGAAATACCGATAATCATATATCTTTGCCAGATATTGACATTGATGTTCCCGCATCCAAGCGTGACGAAACAATTGATTATATACGAAATAAATACGGTCAAAAAAGAGTTGGTCAAATGGTTACGTTCGGACGACTTCAAGGAAGAAGCGCCCTAAAAGAAGTTCTAAGAATGAACGAAGCCTGTGGTTTTGATGAAATGAACGCAATAACCAAAAGCTTGCCCCACGAACACGAAGTATCTGATCAACTAGCAGAGATGGACGATCCGTCTGTGATCAAGTGGACTCTAATGAATCAACCAGAAGTGCTTCGAGATTACTGTAGGCTTAACGACAACGAAGAGCTAGAAGGGGATTACGCTAAACTCTTTGCTCAGGCCATGCGAATAGAGGGAACATTCAAGTCTCAAGGAAAACACGCAGCAGGTGTTGTTATATCATCACATAGCTTAAACGAAGTCTGCCCAATGGTCAGGGATAAAAAGGGTTCAGAGAAAATTGCTGGAATGGAAATGAACGACCTTGAAGCAATGGGTCATGTTAAATTCGATATATTGGGTATTTCTTTATTAGATAAAATCATGGGTGTAAGGGATCAACTGAAAGATAAAAATGTCTAGACATAACAAAACAAACCAAAGCTATCGGCAGCGGATAAAAGATCGTATCGAAAATGGTAGATACGAGGAACATAAAGGTCTCTCTATATGCAAGATAAATGATTTTTATCCACTGATGAATGGCAAGATAAAGTATCAAGTTCACTCATATTTTTTTAGTCAGCTATATGAAGACATTGAAGAAGCCCTCGATAAATTTTTTGAAATAAGAAGGAAAATAAAATGAACTACAGGGACATAATTGTTTTTGATTTTGAAACAGGCTCCAGAGACCCTCTCAAAACTCAACCTATCCAAATTGCCGCCGTTGCTATACACGGTAGAAAATTGACGGTTCAGCCGGAAGGTTATTTTGAAAGTCTTATCAAACCGGTATTTGATGACGAGGAAGCTATAGAAAAGGGGTTAGACCCCATAGAAGATGAAGCCTTGGCTGTGAATGGCAAGACAAGGAAAGAGCTAGCGAAAGCACCAGCCGCCAGAACGGTATGGAAAAAGTTCACCAATTTTGTAAATCGGTACAACTTCAAGGGAACTCCATACTACGCGCCAATAGCTGCTGGGTACAACATCGTAGGCTTTGACCTCCCAATCGTTCAGCGGTTATGCGAGCAATATGGCCCGCTTGACAAGAAGACAAAGAAGCAAACACTGTTTAATAAAATCCACAGAATTGATGTGATGGATAATGTTTGGATGTGGATGGAAAATAACGCAGATGTTAAATCCCTCAGCATGGACTCCATGCGTGATTTGTTTGGAATGAGCAAAGAAAATGCTCACGATGCACTACAAGATGTAAAAGATACTGCAAACCTAATGATAGGCTTCATGAAATTGCATAGACGTATTGCACCGAAGATTAAATTTGAAAAGGCTTTTGCAGATGGAAACCTCCACATTTGATATTCTTGAACTTGGGTTTGAGGATGAAAACGCTTGGAACTTAATATGTACCGGAAAAACCAAAGGTGTTTTTCAATTAGAAAGCAACTTGGGTAAGTCTTGGGCTAAAAGGGTCAAGCCAAGAAATATAGAAGAACTCGCTGCTTTAATATCAATTATTAGGCCGGGAACTCTAAAAGCTATTCAAGATGGCAAGTCAATGACTCAAAGGTTTGTTGACAGAAAAAACCTTAAAGAAGAAGTGACTTACTTACATCCTTCTTTGGAGCCTATCTTGAGAGGCACTCAGGGCGTTCTTGTTTATCAAGAACAGTCTATGCAGATTGCGCAGCAGCTTGCTGGTTTCGATTTGCAAGAAGCTGATAATCTTCGTAAGGCCATTGGTAAGAAAAAAGCCAACCTTATGGCTAAAGTAAAGAAGTCTTTCTTAGCTGGGGCTGATAGTAAAGGTATCGTTACTAAAGAAACGGCTGAAGAGATTTTTAGTTGGATTGAAAAATCTAGCCGTTATGCGTTCAACAAATCCCATGCTGTTTCTTATGCTATCTGTGCTTACTGGAGCGCATATGCCAAAGCTCATTACCCCCTTGAATTTTATTGTAATTACTTGCTTCATTCGTCTGGCAAGCCCGACCCTCAACAAGAAGTAAAAGACTTAGTAAATGATGCTAAGAATAATGAAATTTATATAAGCCCTCCATCAGCAGGTGCTATAAACGCTTCAACAGATATTATTGATGGAAAGATTCACTTTGGTTTCTTAGATGTTAAATCTATAGGAATGAAACAAGTGGATAAATTCAAATCGGTAATTGCCGAGGTAAAAGAAATTAAGAATGGTAAACCCTTACTCGATTGGTCATGGTATGAGTTTCTTATCTTAGCATCTCCAAAAGTCAACTCAAGGATGCTTATAGCATTAATATCAGTTGGATTCTTTTCTTATTTGCCAGAATCAAGACAGCAAATGCTTGATGAGTTCGACACTTGGAGCAACCTGACAAAAAAAGAACAGGAATGGGCAGTAAATCACCATCTTGAATATAATAATATTATAGACCTCTTGGCAGCAATGGCTCCCACCAAGAAAAATGGAGGAGCTACATTCAACGCAAAAAGGTCAGATATAATTAGCGATCTTTTAATTCAGTGTAAAAATCCTTCTTATTCAATAAAAGATGATCCAGAGTGGATAATAAGAACAGAAGAAAACTATCTCGGTGTAGCCTTAACTTATTCAAGAGTTGAGACTTACGACACAAAGCTCGCTAACACAACAATAAAAGAGTTTGTAGATGGAAAGAAAAAAGACGTTAAAATAGCAGCTACCATTTCTGATGTTAAAAAATACGTCACGAAAAAAGGCAAAATGGCCGGTGTAGAAATGGCTTTCATGTGTATTGAAGATCACACTGGAACTCTAGATACGGTTACAGTTTTTGCCGAAAAATGGAAAGAGTACAAAAACGTTTTATATGAGGGTAACAATGTAATACTGGTCGGCCAAAATAGTAAAAACAAAAGATACCAATTAGACGATGGCCTGATCGTAGAATCAATTATAGAACTTAGTTGACACAACTCGTTAGTACCAATATCATGATTGTATTGAATCTTTTTAGCAAGGAAAACACATGAACACTATTTCCAATTATTGTCGATTTATAGGTAGGCTAACAAATGATCCAAAGATTGTAGAATTTGAAAACACAACATTATGCACTTTTACCTTAGCGATCAGCGAATACAGAAAAGAAAAAAATGGCGAAAAAAAGAAAAGCGTCAACTTCTTCGACTTTGAAGCTTGGGATTCAGGAGGAGCGACGATAGAAAAGTATTGTGAGAAGGGTGACGTAATTGACTTAGTTGCCTCTGCAAGAAATAATTCTTGGGTCGATAAAAATGGCAACAAAAGATTCTCAACAAAATTCAGAGTCAAAGAATTCAAACTCTTTAATTCAACAACAGAAAAACAGCAAGTCAGCTAATCGTCAAGCGGACAAAAAAGAAGAGCTTGAAGAAGAACTGATTCGTAAACACTACGGGTTGGTTTTTTCTCAAGCTCTTTATTTTTTGGATGATCCCAACTTTGATGATTATATACAATCTGGCCTCATCGGTCTCTTAAAAGCAATTAGAGATTATGATCACAGCAAAGCAAAGTTTAGCACATTTGCTACTGTTTGTATAAGAAATGAAATTAAAAATACAAACAAGAAAGCAAAAAGACACAGGCTAAATAACCACAGAAGTGTCACAGAGAAAGATAAACAGTATAATAATAAAGAGGCGCTATCGGAATGTCTTCCAGAATCTCTATCAGAAGAATACAAATTTATAATATCTCTTAGAATACAAAATTATACTAACGCAGAAATAGCCGGATTTCTATCTTGTAGCAAAGCGGACGTAAAAGAGAAGATAAGAATGATAATTAGTATATTAAAAGAACACAATCAATGAGAAAAAAAAGAATACTGTTTTGCGGAGAAGCCACGTATCTAAACACTGGCTATGCTACATATGCCCGTGAAGTAATGAAGCGGCTTTACGACACCAATAAATATGAATTAGCTGAGTTCGCTAGCTATGGCACTTTAAGCGATCCAAGATCTTCTAGCGTTCCTTGGAAGATGTATCCTAACATGCCAACAAACGAACAAGAAAGAGAACAGTATGAATTATTGCCAACGAATCAATTTGGCGAATGGCAATTTGAGCCAGTCTTATTGGACTTTCAGCCTGATATAGTATGCGACATTCGTGATTTTTGGATGTTTGAATACCAAGAGCGCTCTCCCTATAGACCGTATTTTCATTGGGTGATTATGCCTACGGTGGATGCCTCACCTCAGAATGAACAATGGATAGCGACTTTTGCAAGCGCCGATGGAGTATTTAACTATTCAGATTGGGGCTATGAAATCCTCAAAAAACAATCAAACAATACTATCAAGTGTTTAGGTAGCGCTCCTCCATCTGCTGACGCTGCATACCAACCAGTAGAAAACAAGGAAGAACATAAAGAAAAAATGGGTTTCGATCCACAAACTAAGTTTGTTGGAACGGTAATGAGAAACCAAAGAAGAAAGCTTTTCCCAGACTTGTTTGAGGCTTTCAGGATATTTTTAGATAAAAGCGAATCAAAAGACACCCTTCTGTATTGCCACACAAGCTACCCTGATTTGGGATGGGATATTCCAAAGCTACTAAATCGCTACAAGCTTTCAAACAAAGTTGTATTTACTTACATTTGTAATAATTGCAAACATAATTTTCCATCTTTCTTTTCAGACGCTAGAAGAAAATGCCCAAACTGTGGTAGTTTCGCCGCAGGTTTAGCGAATGTTCAAAATGGCTCATCTTACGAATACCTTGCAAGTATCATGAATCTTTTTGATCTTTATATACAATATGCAAATAGTGAAGGTTTTGGCCTTCCTCAAGTAGAAGCCGCAGCTTGCGGAGTCCCAGTAATGAGCATTGACTACTCAGCTATGAGCAGCGTGGTGAGAAAGCTAGGAGGAATACCTCTCAAACCAAAAGCTCTATACAACGAAGTGGAGACTGGCTGCGATAGAGCTGTTCCAGACAATGAACACACAGGAAATGAAATCAAAAAGTTCTTCGATCTTTCCAAACAAGAAAGAGAATTTCTTTCAAAGAATTCAAAACTCAATTTTGAAAAATACTACCAGTGGGATAAGACAGCTAAAAAGTGGGAAGATTATTTTGACTCCATAGAAATAAAGCCCTACGAACAAACGTGGGGTTCTCCCCCTAAATTGCACGAGCCAGAAAAGGGTGTTCCAGATGGACTACCGGCATCTCAATACGCAAGGTGGTTGATAACAAACGTGCTTGGAGAACCGGATAAACTAAACACCTACTTTGAATCTAGATTAATAAGAGATCTCAATTATGGAATGTTTATAAACGGTACTGGAGAATTATATCTTAACGAAGATTCTTACAAATTTGTAAAACCTCAATTTGAAGAGTTTGGAATGAAAGAGGCGTATAACTTAATGGCAAATCTATGCCAAAGACGAAACCATTGGGAAATAACCAGAAAAGAGCGAATTAGATGAAAGTTCTTTATGTAGGTTGCTATAGGGATGGAACCGGCTGGGGTCAAGCCGCCACAGATTACATACTAGCTATGGATTCTGCCGGTATTGACGTAGTTCCAAGACCAATAAAGCTGAACCAAAACCAAATATCATTACCAAAAAGAATTGCTGAACTAGAGAAAAAAGATAGCTCTGGCTGTGATGTTTGCATACAACACACACTCCCCCATTACATGGAATACAGCTCAAAGTTCAAAAAGAACATAGCCCTCTACGCAACGGAAACTAGCAACTTTAAAGACTCTGGCTGGGCAAGAAGAATAAACATGATGGATGAAGCATGGGTTATTAACAACCAAATGTTTCACGCATCCAAAGAAAGCGGTGTTGAAATCCCGATCAAAGTTGTTCCTCACGCAACTGATTTTTCAAAGTTTGAAAGAGGGTATAGCAAATTAGATTTTCCCGCTGCTAATGGTAATTTCATCTTCTACACAATCGCAGACCTCAACAAAAGAAAAAACTTACAGGCTTTCATCAAAGCCTTTCATGCAGAATTCGATCCCTCAGAACCTGTTTCTATTTTAATTAAATCTAGCAAGTATGGTTTACCCGCCGAAGAAACTGCGATGAAAATAAAAGATATGTGCAATCATATCAAAAGAGGTTTAAGAAAATTTCCAGATGTAAATGATTACAAAGAAGATCTGATTGTTACAGATTTTATTAGTGAAGAAGAGATTTGCAGGATACATAGAACCTGCGACTGTTTTGTGATGCCTAGCTATGGAGAGGCTTGGTGCATACCGGCTTTCGACGCTATGGGATTTGGCAACACTCCTATATGTACAAACATCGGAGGGATGTCAGATTTCATAGGAGATGCAGGTTTCTTGGTGGAGGGAATGATGGAGCCTGTTCATGGAATGATTGACACCCTTCCTGATTTATTCACAGCTAACGAGAGTTGGTGTTCGGTTAGCGTTCAAGGGTTGATGGATTGTATGAGACATGCCTATGAAAATAGAGATAGCTTAAAGAGCATGAAAAAAACCGGACTCAAGCGAGCTTATGATTACTCACATAAGAATATTGGTAACTTAATAAAGGATTTGCTAAATGACAACGATTAGCCCCTTATCTTATATTATCAGAGCCGCCACTAGAAAGCCGACTGACAAGTTAAATATTCTCACTTTCCCAACGCACGAGCGTTATGAAAGCATGTTATCAAAGACTGGTCATAACTTCTATGCCTACAGAGCCGAGGGAATCAAAGACTGGAATGAAACATACGCAAGGTTACCAGACAATTATCACCTACTTGATCCAGATTTAGGGGATAATCAAATACCAGAATATGTGGACTTTGATCTCGTTCTTTCCCAGAACAAGTTTGGGCAATTCCAAAAGGCTATTCAATTAGCTAAATTTTTACATCTCCCATTGGTTAGTCTAGAACACACCCTGCCAATGCCCCAATGGGGAGATGGGACAATGCAACAGGTCAGAGGAATGAGAGGCGACCTAAATCTTTTTATATCAAAATACAGTATTGATGCTTGGGGTTGGGAAGATAGGGGCGATACTGGAGTAATCACTCATGGAATCGACACGGATTTGTTTTGTCCCAATCTAAAGTTTCTTAAAGAAGGCGAAAGAAGTGATGAGATTTTGTCCGTTGTGAATGACTGGATAAATAGAGATTGGTGTTGTGGCTTCGGTATCTGGCAAGAAGTAATCAAAGGACTACCTTACAAGGTGGTTGGCGATACTCCGGGTTTGTCTGAACCAGCCGCTTCAACAGAAGGGCTTGTCGCCACCTACCAAAACAGCAGGATATTTTTGAACACATCAACCATATCCCCAGTTCCGACAGCCTTGATGGAAGCCATGTCTTGTGGTTGTGCGGTTGTTTCTACAGACACATGTATGATCCCAGAGGTTATAAAACATGGAGTCAATGGTTTCATAACAAACGATGTCCAGCAAATGAAACAACATTTAGTTGACTTGCTAAACGATGAGGATATGGCAAGAGAGATTGGAGACAATGCAAGAAAAACAATCGTGGAAAGGTATTCAGCTCAACAGTTCGTAGACAACTGGAACAACATACTAACACAGGCATCAAGTATAATTTTTAGAGGTTAATATGAAGATTAGAATCACTGTTGGTGAAAAAGAAGAACTTAATGGATACATTAACGTAGACCCGATAACCAAGTTTGAAGGGGTTCCGTCTGATTTGCGAAATCTAGATGATATTGCCTCAGATGCTGAATGCACAGAAATTATATCAGATGATGTAATAGATTACTTAGATAAGGAAGATTCCTTGGCTGCTTTGTCTCATTGGGTAAAAAAAATAAGGCGTGGTGGCAAAATAATAGTAACATCAGTAGACGCATATCAAGTTGCTAAGTCCTTTTACAGGAAGAATATTGATATTGCGACCTTCAACACCGCAATACATGGTAACTTTTCAGCACCTTGGGATGTTCGCTTAAGTCATACAACTATCGAAGAACTGTCTGATCTTTTGAAGTCTCAAGGCTTAACAATAACCAAAAAAAGAATAAATGGAATAAAACTTATAGTGGAGGCAGAAAGACTATGAAAATTGAAAAACTGAGTACAGAATTTCAAGATGTAGAAGCTCCCAAGCAAACAATAACAACCTCTTGTAAAAAATGCGTATTTGCTGAAAAAGAAGGCAAAACACAAACAGGATGCTCTTTAGGCAGACTTGAAAAAATGATTGAGCAGGGTGTTGGTCATATTGAAGCAGAGGATTTAGAAGAGAATGAATTTTATGTTTTGGAAAGTGCTTGTTTTTCTTACAGAGAAGAGGCTTGGGAAATAGCCAACAAAGGAAAAGATCTGCAAGAAGTTTTGGAGCAAGAAAATTATGTTAAGGTTAACTTCATTGTAATAATTAAAGACACTGAAGGGTTAGAAAGTACAGTAAACTCAATACTTTCCCAAGAAAAGTTTAGTGCAACTCAAATATTACTCGTCAACGCTGGTGAAGAAGATTATTTTGACCTCATCGAAAAAGCTCAAGAGTTGCTAGAAGATAAAGATATTAAATTCAAAGTTCAAGATGTGGCTCTGGAATTGACAGACGAAGAAATTATTGATGCTGCTTTTACCAATGTTATTAACGGTTATTATAGCGTTGTTGAATGTGGTAAAGAAGTTCCTCAAGACCTAATTAAAACATTGAATGAAGCCTTAAATGAAAAACTAATAAAAACATCTATGGTAAAAGGGCATGATGGAATTAATGGGCTAACCGTTCAGTGCATTCTTCATAAGTTTCTATTTGGAAATAGAGGAGCTTCTCTAGAAAAGAAAATATTAGACGGTGAGGAGCTTGACAAAGTTGAAGAGGGAAAATCTCTCGTAAAAACTTGGGACGAAATAAGATGAATTTACCAGAAGTAACTATTTTAATAGCAAACTATAACGATGAAGACTATCTTGATATAGCAATAGAGAGCGCAGTTAATCAAGATTATCCCGGCCCATTAAACATATGTATTGTGGACGATGGCTCTACAGATGGGTCTTGGGATATCATTGAAACCTACATTAGAAACCCCGTAAAAGACACCACCGAAGACAGTTTAGATGTGACCTTCTCTCAGCACTCCGGTGGAAGATTTGGAAACACAAAAATATACGCTATCAAAAATAAGAATAGCGGCCCAAGCGAAGCAAGAAACGTTGGCATTAGATACATGATTGAAAAAACAGATATATTTGCCATTCTAGATTCTGATGATGAAATGTATGAAAACAAAGTTTCAACATGCGTCACTGTTTTTGGAGAAGGTGGAAACGCTGTTGGTGTTGTCTACGGAGATTACGACACGGTTCATACCTCAACAGGAAAAATCATAAGAGAATACAAAGAACCGTATAGCAGAAAACGACTAACTCAAGAATGTATTGTCCATAGTGGATCTCTAATATCCAAGGAAGCCTTAGAAGAGGTGTTAGACGAAAATGGATATTACGATAAAACCATGAGAACTTGCGAAGATTACGACCTCTGGATGCGTATAAGTGAAAAATTTATTATATCCCATGTTCCTATAGCTTTAACACGGGTTAGAGTTACTGGGGATAATTCATCCTTTATTGTCAATCAAGAAACTTGGCAAAAGAATTGGATGAGGGTTATGGAAAAAATGCAAGCAAGATTAAATGCCTAATAGGTTTACATCAAAGATTATAAAAGAGGGCGCTGGAACAACTCCCAGCGACCCACTGACTGTCATAATACCAGTAGCTGGCATGGGTCATAGGATGAAATCCTACGGCCCAAAGTGTTTATTACCAGCAAACACAAAAGAAACAATTTTAGATAAAACAATAGCCAACGTAGAAAGAGAATATCCGTACTCTGACATTATTGTTGTCGTTGGCTTTGAATCAGAAAAAGTAATAAAATCATTACCCCATAACATAAGAATTGTTGAAAACAAACAATTTGAAGAAACAAATATAGCAGAAAGTATAAGAATAGGAATAAACGCTTCATCTACCGATAAGCTATTAATAGTATATGGAGATCTAGTATTCAACGTATACTCCATAAGAGATCTAACATCAGATGGCCCATGCGCTGTAGTAGACTCTAAAGATAGGTTTAAAGAAGAAGAAATCGGCGTTACAGTAGTAGATGGTTGCATAACCAACTTTGCTTACGGCCTTCCGAAAAAATGGTCACAAATAGCATATTTTGAAAACGAGTCCTTTGAAATACTTAAGACGCTATGTTCCGACAAAAGAAAGAGTAAACTATATCCATTTGAGTTGTTTAATATAATTATCAACAACGGGATAACTATAAAAGCGAAAGAACCAAAGGGAATGTTAATTAGAGAAATAGATTCTTTGAAGGACTTGTAATGGGTACTTATTGGGCGTATGTAAATAATCACTATAAATGGTATGCGTGGTATTACCTTGAAGGTGAAACCCAAGTTAAGCTAGGGCCATTTTCTACACAAGAGGAAGCTATAGAAGCGGCAGAAAATTATGAAGATACTCATATCAAATGATGGCCCACACGCCCATTATTACATCAGAATGTCTTGGGCTAAAGTTTTTTCTGCTATGGGGCATCAGGTAGAAATTTGGCAGAAAGATCAAAAACCTGCGTTTGATATATTTGATGAATTTGAACCAGATCTATTTATGGGACAAACCTATAACCTAGACGACGCTCTCTTCAAGTGTATTAAGCAAAGGCCCCATATGAAGGTCGTGATGCGGGCTTCCGATTGGGGGTACATGCAAGAGGGTATTGATCTAGAAAAATATCCCATATTGGTTGCACAGGAAAAAGAGAAAAAGCTTCTTGAAAGATTAAAAGAAGAGACAGGCAAGCCAGACTTTGTACATAACCACTACCACGAAAATTGGATCAAGGTGACGCATAATAAATGGGAAGATATAGGCATAAAGCCCATCTCATTAATACATGCAGCCGACATCTTTGATTTTTATCTCAGACCACCAGCAGAAATACTCAAATGCGACATTGCCTTTGTGGGTGGCTATTGGCCTTACAAGGCTATTAATCTAGATAAGTACCTTATTAATTTGTGTCACCCAGTAGGGAAATACAAAATTAAACTCTTCGGCGGTTCTGATTGGCCTGTAGCTCAATATCTTGGACGAATAGACTCCAAGAATGTAGGAACGCTTTTCGCTTCAGCTACCATCTCTCCAAATATTAGCGAGCCACACTCTCAAGATTTTGGATACGACATTATCGAGAGACCCTTTAAGATACTAATGAGTGGAGGCTTCTGTATCTCTGATTATGTTGAATCAATGGCAAACGATGTGTTTACAAATAACGAAATTGTATTTGCCAAAACTCCTGAAGAATTCAAACAGTTAGTCGATTACTACATCGCAAACCCAAAAAAGAGAATAGAGCATATTGAAGCTGGTTACAACTCAGTCGTAAACAAGCACACTTACTTTCACAGAATAGCAAAAGTTTTTTCTGAACTGAACATGGATTCAGAAGCTGAAAAATGTATGAAAACAATGATGGGTTATTTCGAGGAATGACATGACAACGTTAGTTACCGGAGCAAATGGTTTCGTAGGCAGAAACCTCATTCAAGAACTGTACAAAAATAAATTAGTTTTTGGAGACATAATCAATGTTAGCAGGAGAGACTTTACCTCTCCTTTTGTTTGTAAATCATACAGGTGCGATTTAGGTTTTGCTGACGACAGCGATCCGCAGTTCTATGGCTTGAGACATGTAATGCGACAGCATGAGCCAGAATATATATTCCATCTTGCTAGTAAAGCCACCGTCAAGATGGACGGAAACGAACCTTTTGATATTATTCAAGACAACATTTTAAGCACGCAGAAAATTTGCCAGTGGTCGCCTAAAGGATCTAGGGTTGTTTTAGCTTCTTCTGTAATTGTTTATGGGGACTGGATGTTTCAACAAGAATCTCCAAAACCATATACAGAAGAGGATCGAACAGAACCAACTTCTATCTATGGAATGACTAAGCGGGCTTCCGAAGGAAGTATTAGATACCACAGCAGTACGGGTCAAATAAACGGCGTTTCGGCTCGGATGTGTGCTACTGTTGGGCGTGGGTTAACCCACGGGGTTGTTTATGACTTTATTAGGAAGATATTAAATAACCCAGTGTTAGAAGCTTTGGGAAGCAAACCCGGATCTACAAAACCGTATTGTCACATAGACGATCTTGTGCAAGCTCTTTTGATTTTAGCCATGAACAAAGATGTTTCTGGTGAGTACAACATTGTTCCAGACGATGCGATTAATATTGAAGAAGTTGCTAAGGCTGTTATGAGTGGTCTAGATGTTTATAAAAACATTGAATGGCTTGGAGAAAAATCAAACTGGAAGGGTGATAACAGGTTGATTTCCGTCAGTAATGAAAAGATGAAGAGTCTAGGATGGAAGCCTAGTTATAAGTCGAAAGAAGCTATAGCCAAAGCGGTGGGGGATATGGCGTGAAAATTTTATTCAGCCCTTTAATGCCCCAAGAGATTCCTATAGAACATGCTAACATGGTTTCGGACTATCAATCCGACATGGTTTTCCACGGGCTGGTTAAAAAATTAGGACAAAACTTACATACCGGACACAACTTTTGGTGGCATCACAAAGGAATAGAAAAACCCACTCTTAATGAAATCTGGGGCAGCGGTTTTACTATGTACGGACTTCTTGAAAAAGAAGAGTATACATACAAAAAAATCAAAGATCCTTCTGGCTATGATGCGGTTGTTATTCCCATACACCACACCATGAACAAACAAGATAACTATCTTTTTGACGTTGTTAGTTTTTTAAGGTCAGAAGATGTTGGTTACTCTAAAAATCAAGTAATTGTAATTGACGGATGGGATCAAGAACATATATGCAAGCAAGCGGCTGAATTATGCACATACTACAAAAGAGAAATGCAAGACCATCATAAAGAGTATTCTCTTCCTATTTCTTTTGCCTTCCCTAAAGAAAAAATAAGAGATTTAGATGATTCAAAAAGGAATGTTGCGTTCGCACCCCTTATACCAGTTAACCAATCAATTGACCCCTCTTACATGTCTACATATATATACGACACAGAAGAAAGCTACTACGACATGTACCAGACCGCCTACTTTTCATACACATCAAAAAAGGGAGGTTGGGATACCTTACGTCATTATGAAATTATAGCAAACGGATCTATACCATTCTTCGTTGATATAGAAAGCTGTCCTAGACACACGCTTTGGAATTTTCCAAAAGAACGGGTGCTATCAGCCAGAGGTATGCTAGGAGGTGTTCCAAAACTTAAAAAGGGTGTTTGGAAAAACCAAGAACTTCCACATTGCGGGGTGATTGACAAAGATAACCCCGGATCTCTTCAAGATTTCCACAAAGAGTTGTGGATTCATTATAGAGATGAAATTTATTCATGGCTAAAGAGAGAAGGCACAACCGAATCTTTAGCAGATTATATACTAGGGAAAATATAATGCTTGGCATAAAGAAAGCTTATTGTTTGTGTTTAGACAAAAGAGAAGAGCATTGGCTTGACCTAAAGAAACAATGTGAATCTAAAGGTTTGGAATTCAACCGTTTCTTAGTTGGAAAAGGAGAAATTTTTCCTAAAGAAGAATACGACTTAATAGATGGCCCCGCTCCTGATAACTTGGATGAAATGTGGAACTATGGTGGTCACACAAAAGATTCTTCAGAAGAAGTTCTAGAAAAGAAGACGCATCATTACAACGCTCTTTTATCACACCAAGCTATGGCTAAAAAAGCCTTAGAAGATGGAGAAGAGAGAGTGTTGTTTCTAGAAGATGACTCATATTTCACTGAAAGATTTGATGAAGTAATCAAAAAGCTAGAAGAAAAAGAAGTTGAAAACGCCGACTATGACATGCTTTACTTAGCGTGGTGGATTGGAGATGATGGTGACGAATTCAACGAAGATGTAGAAAAAATATGGAGAGAAGAAAAATCTGTTGCCATCGGAAGAGCCAATAGAATTGGTGGCCTACATGGTGTTATTATATCAAGAAAAATTTTAGACATAATCACCAGACTGGATACGTTTGATCCAGTAGACTCCCAACTAACCAAATTCTTTCACGACAAGATTAAATCTTACTTTGTCGCTCCTAAAATCATTCACGACAAAGGTATTTTTAGCGAATGTGAACAAAACGTAGTAACCAGAACAAAGCTATGATTAAGTTAGTTATTTTTGATTTAGACGGAGTTTTAGTAGAAGCTCGATCTTTCCATTATGAAGCAATGAACAGGGCTTTGGCTTCTGTTGATGAAAAATACGTTATTGGAAAAGAAGAACATTTATCTAAGTATGATGGTCTTAGCACAAGAAAAAAACTGGCTATTCTAACAAAAGAAAAGGGGCTTTCAGAAGAACATTACAACACAGTCTGGGAAGCCAAACAAACAAGCACTCATGACATTATAAGAGAAAAAGTAAACCCAGAAGATCATCAACATATTATCTCATGCTTATCTCATTTAAAGAATGAGGGTTACACGGTTTATTGCGCTTCTAATTCTATAGGATCAACAGTCAAACTGATGTTACTGCGTGCTGGCTATATGGAATATATAGACTCATTCTTTTCAAACCAAGACGTTCGCTCTCCAAAGCCTCATCCCGAAATATACATGAGAGCAATGCTACATGCGGGTGTAAGCCCTAAAGAAACTCTTGTTGTTGAAGATTCTCACATCGGTAGAAAAGCAGCTCACGAATCTGGAGCTTATGTAATGGGGGTAAAAAACCCAGATGATGTTAATATAAAGAATATAACAAAAGCTATTAATAAAGCGTCAGAGCAAAACAAAACAGGTTCGTTTAAACCAAAGTGGCAGGGTGGAGATATGAAAGTTTTAATACCAATGGCGGGTGCAGGGTCACGGTTTGAAAAAGCTGGCTACACCTTTCCAAAACCTTTGATCGAGGTTAATGGAAAACCAATGATTCAGGTCGTAGTGGAAAATATTAATGTTGATGCAGAGCATATTTTTATTGTTCAAAAAGAACATTATGAAAAATACAATCTTTCTTATCTTCTAAACTTAATTGCTCCTAATTGCAAGATTGTTCAAGTGGATGGAATCACAGAAGGGGCAGCTTGCACAACCTTGCTAGCTAAGGAATATATTAATGATGGAAGCCCTCTTCTTCTTGCGAATTCTGATCAGTATGTAGACTGGGATAGCAATCAGTTTCTTTATTCAATGCAGGCCGATGGTGTTGATGGGGGGATATTAACTTTTGAATCAATACACCCCAAGTGGAGCTTTGCTAAACTTGATGAAGATGGTTTTGTATCAGAAGTTGCTGAAAAGAAGCCAATATCTGACAAAGCTACCGTAGGTATATATTACTGGGCTAAAGGAAGTGACTATGTAAAATACGCCGAACAAATGATCGCAAATGACACCCGTGTTAATGGTGAGTTTTATGTCTGTCCCGTGTTTAACGAAGCTGTGGCAGATGATAAAAAAATCAAAACGTTCCATGTAGATAAAATGTGGGGTCTTGGAACCCCTGAAGACTTGGAGGTATTTCTAAATGACACTTAAAATTTTTATTGGTTGGGATGAAAGAGAGCAAGAAGCTTACGATGTTTGTGTTAAGTCTTTACTCAAACACTCTTCTGTGCAATTAGATATTCAACCAATTATAAAAAGCGTCTTGATGGATACTGGCGAATATTTTAGAGAGCAGCCAGAAGCTGGTTCTGTAGAATTTACTTACACTAGATTTTTAACACCCTATCTAGCTGGATACAGAGACTGGGCTTTGTTTGTAGATTGCGATTTCTTGTTTACGAAAGATGTAGCAGAATTGTTCGCAATGAAAGATGAGCAATACGCATTAATGTGTGTAAAACATGACTATGTTCCTAAAAACGCTGTCAAGATGGATGGACAAAAGCAGGTTTCATATCCAAGAAAAAATTGGTCTAGTTGCATACTCTGGAATTGTGGACACTTATCCAATCGTATCCTGACTCCATATATTGCCAGTAGGCAGACTGGAGCTTATCTTCATAGATTTCAATTTTTATCAGACCATATGATCGGAGACTTGCCACTGGAGTGGAATTGGCTAGAAGGTGAATACGACAAACCAGAAGTTCCACCAGCGGCAATACATTTTACTAATGGTGGGCCTTGGTTTGAAAACTGGCAAAATGTGGACTATGCAGATTTATGGAAAAGCTACCTCAAGTAATAGTCACAGAAACCGGTGTTAATCGAATAGTATGTGAGAATTTCGCCAACGGTTGTGGCGCTAGTATTTACTCCTGTGAAGAAGCTGGTGACAACATTGCAACCTTTGGTATCCTTCGAGAAACAGGTGAAGCCATAAAAAACGCAAAAGAGTTTTGGTATATGGATCACGCTTATTTTGCGAGAAACAAGTTAGCTAAGTGGGGAAGGGGTTATTTTAGAATTGTGCATAATGCCTTTTGGCATAACGGAGAGGGCGACTACCCCTCGGATAGATTAGAAAAGGCTGTTCCACATATGAACGAATGGAGAACAAACGGAGAACATATAGTAGTGGTTCCTCCTTCTCCAAGCATGTCAGCCTTTTTAAGTCTCGAAAGCTGGTTAGATGATACGATAGAAAAAATTAAAAAACACACCGATAGAAAAATTGTTATATCAAGAAAGCCCACAAAAAGCTCTCCTCAAAAACCACTCAAGGTAGTTCTCAAAAAGGCTTGGGCGCTAGTCACAGATCATTCAAATGCCGCAATGGAAGCTATGATAAAAGGTGTACCAGCAATAATGACAAATCCTCAAAGAAGGTTTTCTTGCATAGAAGATATAGAAAACCCACTACTAGATAGAACAATCCTAAACACTCTAGCTTACCAACAATGGAGCCTAACGGAGATACATAGTGGTCAAGCTTGGTCTGAATTAACTCAAGGAGTCAGCAAGTGATATTATATGTCACCTCATTCAATAAATTTCTATATGAAGCAACAGGAAAGAATCTCCTAGAGTCTTTTGCTCATAATAAAATTGACGGCGACCTTCTTATCGCTCATGAAGACGAGTTAGATATTCCAAAGTATAAGAAATTTATCTTTCATAATCTTGACAATGACAATTATCTTCAAGATTGGTTAGAAGAAAACAAAAATATTATCCCCGTAGAACTAGGTGGAACCCACGAAGGAGAATTTGATCACAAGTTTCACAAAAGAACCTCTCAATGGTTTAGAAAAATAGCAGCTTTACACCATGCGGTTAGTCTAGACTACGAGAAAATAATATTCCTAGATTGTGATGTTGTGTTTTTGCAACAACTAACCAAAGAAAAAGTAGAAGAGGTTTTTGACAACCATTCGGTTTTTTATCATTTAGGCCCGCATAGGGCTGTAAAAGGTACAGGTATAGAATCTGGAATAATAGGTTTTGATATGAAAAAGAATGGCCTTGAATTTCTACAAAAAGTCTTTGAAAAATATAAAGATGGAAGTTTCAAAAATTACATGAGGTGGGATGACGCTTGGATGTTTACCGCTGCTGTAGAAGAAAACCCAAGCATTGAAAGCAAGGATATAGCTTCAAAAACAAGCAGTAGCGGTCATGTTGTTAAAGATGGAGAACTATCTGGTTATTTAGCTCACTTCAAAGGAATCCACTGGAGGAAATATGGAGTTGATTTTTAATGTTAGTGGGTATTTGTCACACAAAGATAAAAGCTGATGCAACAGCATTAACAAACGCTTTTAAAAGAGGGATTGAATCTCAAGGTGATAAGGTTATAGAAATACCACACGTTAAAGACTTGTGGAAATTAGAGAATTGCGATGTTTCGTTTCAGGTGTGCGATCAGCATTTTTCCGATAGAGAAGCAGGAGGTTTGCAAAAATTTGATGGAAATAACTTCAGGGCAGGAACTAGACTATTCAAAAAGAACAGAATAATCTTAGACGCTGGCTTTATTAAGCATGGAAAACAATTTCATTTCAACGAAGCATATTACTCAATAAATATAAACTCCATCAAACGATTTGGCACATCTCATACAAAAAATAGCCCACCCGACAGGTGGAAGAAATTAGGAATCAAGAAACCAACGTGGAGGAAAGATGGAGATCATGTGTTGGTTATAGGTCAAAACGAGCAAGGTGTAGGTACATCTAGTATAAGAAAGAAAGGGTTATCTTTTCTTGAATGGTCTAACAACATCCTAAAGAAAATTAGAAACCATACAAACAGAAAGATTATTTATAAACCACACCCTCATCAAGCGTTTCTTCCTGACGCTGTTGAAAACTGCATCGTTCTTCCTGTAAGCACTGAAGATAAAATCAGTAATTACTTCCTTGATTGTTGGTGTGCTGTTTCCTTGGCTAGTAACGGTGCGATTGATTGTGTGATGAACGGGATTCCCGTTGTTACAAGCGATAAAATGTCTATGGTATATGACATTTCCAGTCATTCTTTAAAGGAAATAGAAAACCCAAAAATGCAAAATATAACGCAATGGCTTTATGATATATCGTACACACAATGGAACATGAAAGAGATAGAATTGGGAGAATCATGGTTGTATATAAAAACACACCTGAGCCACCAGTTACCTTAAGTTCAAGAGATAATAAATCAAGAATTGTTTGCCATGCTTTTGCGAGGGGTTGTGGGGGAAAAGTAATATCATACAATGGTAAAAATTACTACAAAAGAATTGCAACATATGGCATAAAAAGAGGAACAGATCAAGCAATAAAAAATTCTGAGGAATACTGGTATATAGACAATGGTTATATTGGGAAAATAGACGAACATTTTAGAATTTGCCACAACTCTATTATCCACAATGGAAGAGGAGACTACCCAAGAGATAGATTTAATCAACTAGATATAAAACTAAAGGATTGGAGAAAGACGGGAGACCATATTGTTTTGTGTCCAGCTTCCCCAAGAATGAACCAATTTCTGGGACTAGAAGACCAACCCGGAGATTGGACGGAAAGAACAATAGAAGAAATCCAAAAACACACAGATAGGAAAATTGTAGTATCCACTAAGTTTGGAGATGGAATCAGGATTTTTTCAAAAATTCCATCGAAACACCCGTTTCAAGAGGTTATTAAAAACGCTTGGGCAGTCGTTACATACAACTCAAGTGTGATAGTAAAGTCGGTAGCTATGGGGGTTCCAGTTATTTCTTTATCCCCAGAAAGAAAAATAGGAAGTCTATCCTCCATAGAAAATCCATTAATGGAGAGGGGTTTCTTATACAGCTTGGCTTATAATCAATGGTCTATTCAAGAAATAGAGAGTGGTCAAGCTTGGGAAGAATTAAATGCCTGAAGTAATATTCTTTATATATAAGACTGAAGCTAAAACAAGTAAAATTGCAAATGGCGTGCTTCGGAAAGCTAGCAAGTATTTTTCTTTAGCTGGTATTAATTCATGTGTTATGGATATAAAGAATTGGAACGAGAGTATAAATTGTAAAATATCAATAGGCTTAGGTGGAGATAAACCAACCTCAAAACGAGGAAAAATAACAGGGGATATAATTAGACATCAAGCAAAGCAGCGCAATAAGCATATAGTAATTGATAGGGGTTATATATATAAAAGAAATGAATACTGGTCTGTTGGCTGGGATGGTCTTAACGGAAGGGCTGACTTTAGAAACAAAAATTCAGATAACTCTAGAATTAAAGAGTGGGGAATAAAACTATCCCCTTGGAGCAAAAGCAACGACGGACATGTTCTTTTTTGCTTGCAGCTACCTTGGGATGCAGCTGTTTCAAACACAAATTACGCTAAATATACAGAAGATACAATAAACACAATACTCAAATCAACAGATAGAGATGTAATAATACGAGAACACCCTCTTATCAATAAAGGTCGTGGCTCTACTCTCGATGTTGCTAAGAGGTACAAAGATTCCATTAACAAAATCTTGAAACTTAAAAGAGTATACAAATCAGATAAAAAAACAATAGAAGAAGATTTCAAAAACACTTGGTGTGTTGTGTCGTATAACTCAAACTCAACTGTTGAAGCTACGATACATGGGATACCGTCATTTGTTAAAGATAAAGGTTCTATGACTTGGGGTATTAGCTCTCATGATCTAGACATAGAAAACCCGCTGAGGCCAGAAAGAGATCAGTGGTTTTACGACATATCTTATTCTCAATGGAGCGAACAGGAAATTTCCTCTGGTGTTCCTTTCAGACAGCTTGGAGTAAAGGAATACTTAGATGAAGATTGAGTTTGGGTCGGGGAAAAAATTAAACTTAGATGTTACTTTTTTTAAGGGGGAATGATGGGACATAAAACACTAACTGGCGCGATTCAGGGTAAATTCTGGGGAAGCACTCGTTGTTTTTTTGAGAACTGCACTAGCGAAGTCCACTATATAGAAGCAGATGAGGGTGGTTTTTGTTCTAGACATCACCATAAAAATAAATGGAATAGATTTATTGTGCTAGAAGGAGCTTTGAAGGTTATAATATATAAGCAGGATAGTGAGGATGAGACAATCTTAACTGATGGAATGTTCTCAGATGTTCCTCCGGGCGTAGACCATCGCTTTGAAGCTTTGGAAGATACAAAAGCCTTGGAGGTTTACTGGATTGATGGACTAGATCCATCTGACATTGTTAGAAAAGATTCTGGTGGAATCAACTTTGAATACAGAGATGATGAATAAACCAATCTTAGTGGTGGGTTCTGGTTTTTCCAAGAAGGTCAACACTAAGGATTATTTTGTTCTCTCAACTGGAAAAGCTTTATGTAACTTAGATTATGCAGATATTGTTGTTTCAATAGACTTGATAAGAATCATTCATAATGTATCAAACTTTAGAAAAAGATGGGGCTTTCACTTAATACCACACAGAATAACAAACACTCAAACTTTTGGAAATTCGAGCGGTATAGTACGAAGAGAGTCTGGAGAAGTAGTTTATACAAGAAGTCCACTTCATTCATTGATGTTTTTTGATGTTGAAAAGTTTTTTATGCTTAATTCACCAAAGGGAGAATTTGATGGATTGCGTATAGATTACGATTCTATTTCCTATGAAGAAGCAGATAAAGAAATTAAATTTTCAAAATACAGAATGAGGAAGTTTATGCGAGAAGATACTGAGTGCATAAATGACTTTACAAAAAACGACGGCGTTCTTAGAAATAGTTGTAGCAGCGTACATCTTATACTTAACCTTTTGTGGCTGAATGGAATCAAAAACATAACCACTCTAGGAATATCCCAAGAACATTCAAATTGGAATATTACAAAAGAAATCATAGACCTTTATGGAATGAAGGCAAAGAGGATGGAAGATGGTACTAATATCTCATAGAGGTAATGTTTACGGGCCAGTTCCCGAACTAGAAAACAATCCTCAATATATAATCTCAGCTACTGATGAAAAATATTTTGTAGAGATTGATGCTTGGAAGATAAAGGATAAATGGTGGCTTGGCCACGACAATCCCCAATACGAAATCAAAGAATCCTTCCTAAAAAATGAAAGATTTCTAGTACATGCTAAAAACTTAGAGGCTCTTAAAGCTTTAATCGAACTAGAAGTTCACTGTTTTTGGCATCAAGAAGATTACTACACTATTACAAATAGAGGGATTATAATAGCTTATCCGGGCTATGCCTCTGGTAGCGGTGTAATATGTATGAAACCTGAACTTCTTTCAATGGATACGGTATCAGATTCCTACGGTATATGCTCTGACTATGTAGGATTTTACAATGAATGATATAACCATAATCATACAAGGGCCAATAGGCAAGAAGTTTTCCGATGGGCTTTCTAAAGGTATTAGAAATTTAGAAACTTACTGCAAATTTGGCGATATTATAATCTCAACTTGGAAAAACAATCCAGTAAAACCGTCAAAGAAATTTCTATCAAAACACAATATCACTATGATAGAATCTGACCCAGACATTTACAAGAACATGTATAGCAACGCAAACATGAATTATCATGTTGCGTCCACTCTAAATGGTCTAAAAAAAGTCACCACAAAATATGCAATTAAACTTAGGTCAGATGAGTATTATAGTGACTTATCTAAGTTTGTTGAAAAGATAAAGAACAATCCAGAAAAAGTAATAACTAGCAATTTCTTTTTTAGTCAAGATGACTCTGAACCATTCCACCCTTCCGACCATGTGATTGGTGGCACAACCGAAAACCTATTAAGCATGTTTAACTATGCCTTTAAGGTATGTAGAAAAGAACTTGGTTCTATTGCTTTAAGTTCAAATTATTTTAATATCCCAGACTGGAGAAACAGAGATGGAAATCGAAAAGTGTCTCCAGAAACATTTCTTTGCTTTTGCTATTTACTTTCTAAAGGTGTAAAGTTAGACCTATCTAAAAGTAAAGAAATAATGAAAAAACACTACGATGTAGTACCAGTAACAGAAATGGGAAAATTTCTTTGTAAATACATGATATCAGCAGTCGATTCTTTGGCTTACAAACAATTAATACAAAGAAGACCCAAGAACTTTATAAATTCAATGGAGGAGCTATGACCAAGATTCTGGTAACAGGAGGAGGTGGATACGTTGGAAATGTTTTGTGTCGCCACCTTCTTGATAAAGGGTATCGAGTTAAATGCGTTGATAATTTTCACAAGGGGCAATGTGACGCAATAATTCCCCTAGCAACAAATCCCAATTTTGAATTTGAGTATGGGGATGTAACAGTTCCAGAACAAATGAAGGAGGCTATCGTTGGGTGTGACGCTATTATTCATCTTGCTGCTATTGTTGGCTTTCCGGCTTGCAAATCCCAGCCCGCTCTTGCAACGGCGGTAAATGTAGATGGTACAAAAAACGTATTAGACGCTCGTGAATTCTACAACCCAAAGATGCCTTTCGTTTATGCGTCCACAGGTAGCGTCTACGGCAAGGTAGAGGGTATATGCGATGAGGAGTCCCCTTTGAACGCCGTATCGCTTTACGGGCTAAATAAGCGCGTTGCAGAGCAAATGGTGATGGATCAGGAGAATACCGTATCTTTTAGATTCGCTACCGGATTTGGTGTTAGCCCATGTATGCGGGTGAACTTGCTCGTAAACGACTTTGTTTATCAGGCTATCACTAATGGTATATTAACTATCTTTCAGGCAGATTTTCGTAGAACCTTTATCCACGTTAGAGATATGGCAAAAGCTTTTACTATGGGTTTTGAAAATATGAAAAACTGGAAGCATAAGGTTTACAACTGTGGAGCTAACCATCTTAACTGGACAAAAAGAGAATTAGCGGAATATGTAAAAGAACAAACCGGATGCTTTGTACATTATGAAGAAATTGGAACAGACGCTGACCAGAGAGACTATGAAGTAAGCTACGACAAACTAGAATCCGAAGGTTTCTCTTGCGACGTAGATATGAAGACCGGAATTCAAGAACTAATAAAAGTAACACCCGTTTTACAAATAAGGCATCAGTATTCATGATAGACATCAAAGACTCAAAAGTTCTGGTCACTGGCGGCGAGGGCTTTCTTGGTACGGCTTTGTGCGAAAAAATAATTGAACACGGAGCAACGCCAATTATACTGAGACATCAAGAAGTCAACCTTCACGATCTTCAAGCTGTTATACATTTCTTAACAGCAACTAAACCTGATTTTTGCATACACGCTGCTGGATATAATGGCGGCATAGAATTTAATAGGATGTATCCAGCGGATATTCTTTACTCAAACACAGTCATGGGACTCAATCTCCACCACGCCTGTGAGTATGTAGGTGTCAAAAAGGTTTTATCAATTATGACATCATGTGCATACCCAGATACTGGCATGGATCTTTTGAAGGAAGAAACATTCTGGGATGGACTACCAAACAAAACCATTAGAGCGCATGGTATTGCTAAAAGAATTCTGCAAGTTGCGTCAGAGGCTTACAATGACCAATATGAATTAAACGCATCAACTGTGTGTGTAACTAATTTATATGGCCCAAATGACACATTTAACCTTGTGAGAACTAAAGTAGTTGGCGCTCTTATTAGAAAATTTGTCGAAGCAAAAATCGAAGAGGAAGAAACTGTTGAATGTTGGGGTACAGGCGCTCCAATGAGAGAATTTATGTATGTGCATGATGCAGCAGAAGCTATTATTCAAGCTTTAAAAACTTATGATGATCATTCCCAACCTTTAAATATAGGAACAGGAAAAGATATTAGCATAAAACAATTAGTTGAATATATCATTAAAGCTGTAGACTACGAGGGCGAAGTTTTCTGGAATACTGAAAAACCAGATGGACAAATGAAAAAGCTCCTTGACACAACTAGGATGAAAGAATATATAGATATATCTCCAGTAGAAGTCGAGGAGGGTATCAAGCAAACCGTAGAGTGGTATAGATTAAATAAAGAAGATGCCGATGCCAAAAAGTAATCAAATAGGGTTTCTGGTAGATGAGCTTAGTGCTAGCCAGTTGTCCTTTAACCTAATAAAAAACATAAATGACTATTCGGAAAATAGCCATGATGACTTTGTTGTTTTCTTTGAGAACTCCACTTCGTCTATATTGAACCCCAACTTTTCCTTAATGTCATTAAATGAGATGTGGAGTTTTGGGGGGTGTTTAATTGCTACTAGTATATCTACAGCAAATTCATTGAGGAAATGCTTTGCTCCGAAGAAGAAGTTTTTCTATGTTTGGGATTTAGAATGGACTAGAAGACATGGAAGAGATTTTGAATTTTCCATTCAAGCCTTTTCAGACCCAAGCATAGAGCTGATAGCGAGGAGTAAAGATCACGCGAAAGCAATAGAAAACTATTGCAACAGAAAAGTAAAAACTATAGTTAGGGATTTTAACATAGAGAAATTAGTGAGGATTATAAATGAGTAACGCTTTTATCAATAAATACAAAGAGTTCATTATAGACCAATATACAAATCACAAGAAAAGCACTTACGAAATAGCGCAAGAGCTTAAAACCTACCCGAATAAAATTCGCAGGGCTTTGAACACTCTCGGTGTTGAACTTCGAGACAAGAGTAAGGCTCAAACGGTTGCTATTCAAAGTGGAAGACATGAACATCCCACCAAGGGTAAAAAAAGAACGGAAGCAGAAAAGGTTGCAATCAGCAACGGAATGGCTACCTATTGGGACGAAATGGAAGAATCAGAACGAGAAAGACGGTCTAAGATTTCCAAAAAACAATGGCAAGAAATGTCAGAAGAAGAAAAAGCAAATCTTCGCAAATTAGCCGCAGAAGCTGTTAGAAAAGCCAGTAAAGAAGGTTCAAAGATTGAAAAATTTATTTATGAAGGCTTGACTAAAGCTGGCTATGATGTTATCTTTCATAAGCGTGGATTGGTAGCAAACGACAAACTTGAAGTCGATCTATTTGTTCCATCTCTTAAAACCGCAATCGAGATTGATGGGCCTGCTCACTTTTTACCGATTTGGGGTCAAGAAAATCTCGAAAGACACATCAGAGCAGACGCTCAAAAAGCCGGTCTCCTAATCAACCGAGGGTTTGTTGTACTTAGGGTTAAAAACATAATCCGCAACTTATCGCAAAAAAACATGCGAGAAACACTAGCCGGTGTCGTTGAGCAGTTAGAAAAAATAGAAAAGAAATTTCCCCCAGCAACAAAACGTTTAATTGAAATTGAATCATAATGTATAGCGATAAAACAATAAAAGAACTTAAGCAAATTTTGGATGAACATAATTGCGCCGTACCTAACGGAGCAAAGAAAAAAGATTTAGTTGAATTAGTGGAGGCTCTTATGTCTAAAGATGAAGATTTTGTAACCATGCAAGTTCCTGACCCATCTATGTTTGATGATGTTTTTGAAGAAGAAAACAAAGAAGAAAATGAAGGCGTAGCTGTAATAGAGGAAAACAACGCTGAAGAAGATACACCTTCAATGTTTAGCGAGGAATGGAATGAATATGTCATGGCTCATTTCAAACGTAATGAGCTAATAGATGGCAATCCTATATGCGCTGGATTAAGAAGGGTGGCAGAATTGCTACTTGGAGACATTATCGAGTCTGGCCCAGAACAAGTTTTTCCAGCATCAGACAGCAATGGCCCCGGCAGAGCTACTGTAGTTTTTAGTGTAACTTTTAACTGGATGAACACTGGTTCAATCAGAACGTTCAAAGAGGTAGCAGATGTGTGGCATGGTAATACTGACGATTTGTTCTGCGCTCATCCTGTCGCTACTGCTAGCACGAGGGCTGAAGGGAGGGCTTTAAGAAAAGCCTTGAAGTTGAGATGTCTAGCGGCAGAAGAATTAGCCAAGAAAGATATTGTTGATATCGTGCAACAAGCGGTGAAACAATCTCCAACTTCAGGAGAATATGAAGCTAATAAAAGCATCAGCAGTCAACAGGTTCAATTTATTGACAATAGATGCAATCAGCTAGATATTGATGTTGTAAAATTTATTAATATAGGAGAGAATACCTATAACGACATCAATGAAGTAACCAAAGACAGTGCAAAGAAAATGATCAAAGTCCTAAATACTTATCAGAATGGAAGTGAAATACCCGAAAAAGTTAAGGGTTATAATATAAACTGGAGATAATAATGAAAGTAACTTACACAAGCGGAAAAATTAGCGTACAGATTGAAGCGGATACTCAAATAGAGCTGTTTCAGCAACTAGCTAATTTTCAAGAAATCTTCGATGAAACTAAGTGCGGCAAATGCGGCAGTGAAAACATCAGATTCCAAGTTAGAAATGTTGATGACAATCTTTACTACGAAGCTAAGTGTATGGATTGTGGAGCGAAACTAGCCTTTGGTGTTATGAAAAAGGGTGGAAGACTCTTCCCTAAACGTAAGGATAAAGAAGGTAATTGGCTACCTGATGGTGGTTGGGTTAAGTGGAATCCAGATACTCAAAAGGAAGAATAATGGAAGTTGATGTAATCTCCTTGCAAAGAGAGCAAGCTCGAAGGTGGTTAAACGAAAACCGACAATTTAGACAAGCTCTACTTGCAACTTTAATACACTTAAAACCAAAATACTGCCTAGAAATAGGTACTCATCTTGGTCAATCAACAGAAGTGTTTCAAAAATATTTTGATGAATATCAACAAGATGGCATTGTAGTCACGGTTGATATACACAAATATAAAGACCTTAGCCATCTTAAGAACGTTAAGCAATTAATAGTTCATCCACATGTTGACAATTCATCTGATTGGCACTATGTGAACAACGAAGAGTTGCTTGACCATAACGTAGACTCTGTTGCTAAAAACACTGAGATCATAAGAGGGGCGATAAGAAACCTTTCGGAAAACCACTTTGATTTTTGTTTTCTTGATGGAGACCATCAAAGAGATTCGGTTATGAAAGATTTTGCCATCTCAAGAAACGTCTTGTCTGAGCCGCAATACATACTTTTCGACGACACGGAAGACGATGGTGGTGGTCATGACTCTGTAGATGTGTACAACGAGATTGTAGCGGAAGATAGGTACAACATATACGACTTCTCAAAGGAATGGGAAACGTATTGTGGTTGTGCTTTAATATGGAATAAATAAAAAACCCCGTCAAAGCAATGATGCGTTGACGGGGCTTGTAGAGCGATAAGGGGATTATAGATATTCTAGCTCTACATATAAACCGTATTGGGTTTTACTTCCAATGCTATCTGGGGATGCTGAAATTCCAACATACCAGTCATGTTGATGGTACTGTCCCGTGTTAGCGGAGCCGTTACCGGCATAAAAACCGCTTGGCCCCGGAGACTTAGCTAAGGGAACATAAATACCACTTCCTCCAACTGTGAGAGTTCCAGCAGGAAGTCTAGCACTTGGGTTGGTAGAACCAAGAAATGTCCCCTGTGAGTCTGCTCCAGTATGAGTAGCGCTACCCCACCAAGTTGAATCCCCAGAACCTTCTACTTCATAGGAACTGGAAGGATGTAATAGTTCGCATACTCTTGTAATAACACCACTGGCCGGATGATCTTTGTTCGTTCTGTCAAATATTCTTAATTTAGCATTTTGCGTTCTAACAGCACTATCGTTGCTAAATCTAATATTTAAAGTGGCCTTTGAATTAGGAACCCACAAAAGGCCAGTAGCTGGAACAACACCCGCCGCAAAGGACTTGGTGTCAGTTGAGTATTTCATGTTGTTTCCAGCACCACCATTATTAGTACCATTGCCATCTGTAATGAACGTGGTATCTTGGAAACTATTTAATTGTACGGATTGCCCGAAACTACCACCAAAAAAACCTAGACCAGAACCGGACAGGTTATTAATGGAAGTGCTTCCAGCAAAAAAGCTTATGGATGCCATATGTTAATCTCCTTAGAGCTTAAATTCTACATTATTATACACCATTACTCAAAAAAGCCTTTTGTTTTCTTCTTCTTTCCATAAGGGAAAAGCTTATTGAGTTTACTTTGTCTTTCTTTACAACCACAATCCTTGTTCAAAGCTCCAAATACTGCATCTGTAACCTTTTTTATACCCGTAGCTTTTGTGATTTTTGCTACAGTATCTCCCAAACCTCTTGATTCAGAAGGAATGTCTGGATCTCCCATAAAAAACTTGTCACCATTAGTCTCAAAAAACCCCTTTTCAAGAGGCTTAGCATTTGTTACTTCTCCTTCTATTGGGTTTTCCCTCGACCTTTCTGCGGTTATTCTGCTTAAAGCATCCTGCATAGGCCCTTCTCCATCTTCCCACATTTGGAAATAATCCATTCTTGTTTTGCAAAGATTGTGTAAAGATTGGCTTTTTAAGCATTGATGCCTATCGCAAAAGATGCTATTTGCACCTTGTGCCATCTTGCATTGACAGGGTGTTTCTGGGGGTCTTTCTGGAATCTCTTCAGATCTTTCCCTTCTATTCCCACCAAACACCTCAAACTTCTTTCTTGTTTTAGGAGGATACTTTTCTTCTAAGTAATTTATGTCCTCTTCTTGACTGTCTAAAAATCCCTTCATTTTATCCCCTATTCGTGAATGTTTACCTTCATGGCTGACGTACCTTCAGTACCATACCTAAGATCCAAAGGCTCTAAATGTGGCCCGTTATAATGATGATAGCATCTTTCGCCACACGCCCAGAAATTTAGCGGGCCTCTATCATTACAACAAATTGATGGAAAAGTCATATAGAAATCCATATTAACAGGTTTATCGCTATTTCCTTGGCGACAATTATTTTCTGGTGCAGGATACCCTACTATTATATCAAAGGAACCGCCATGCCTACTCCAAACAGCTCTCCACGGAGGGTCTGCATAAACCTTAGAGAATCCTTCGTTTTCTTTTTCATCTATTTGATTTGCATATATAACGCCGGTAAATCTTCTTTTAGCTGTACCAACACCAACCTCATGACCCATTGCTATAGCTTCTGGTGAAGACAACTTTAGCAGTTCTTCTTGTCTGGTAATAAGGTTCATTTTGTCTTTATCTTGACTTATCGTATGTGGTTTTCCTATGTAATTTACCGTTCCATTTTTAACATCAGTGCATTCTGAAGTAGTTCTTGCTTCAACTACACTTCCATCTGAATCTTCGCATGTAAATTTGTGAACAACAGAGCCGCCATTAGCTTCCAGACAGGATTCAACTGAATCCCTTGCAAGTACCGGCCCAATAAACACACCGCCGCAAGCTTGTTTTGTTGAAGATTTTTCTTCACCATCTTCTATGCATGTTCCATTAGCGGTATCACTTGAATCCATACAATGTGAATACTCTTTAATAAAATGACAGTTGTTGCTTTTACTGCAAAGTTGGTAAATTTCTCCAGTTGTAGGTTCTGCTGCGTCTCCAAAGTAGTTAGGAAATTCTACATCAAGTCTTGAAAGGTCTACACACCCTTTACTAGACCATGCAACTTGGTCTGCAATTGAATTACATTCATGCTTGGTTAATCCGCTTATTGGATCAGAAGCCCCTGTAAAACCGCCATCTGTTGTTACTCTTTTTGGTGTATTTGATAAATCATATTCCCAATCAGTTGCCACCCCTTGTATTGGATCGGGTTTAATTAGGTTTGATCGCAATTTGCTGGCATCGTGTATATCTAGCTGTAGCTCACTATGTAAGGCGAACTCTTTCTTTTTGTTTGCTATTTCTCCAAACCAAGCCCATCCAGCATTTTCACAATCTAGTTTAGTAGAATAGTCTGAATGTTGACATCCTCTTTTTCTAGCGACGTAATTTCCATCAGCAGGCCCAAGGGGACATCTCATTTCTTCGGTTTCATTTCCATCACTGTCTTTAGTAATGACCTGCACACACTCGAAACATTGACCCTGTGGGTTGTCATCGCTTGGTGGTTCGCAAGGATCTTTTAAGTAGAAACCATTTAACTTACATCCTATTGGGCATCCTTCGACAAAATCTTTCTCTTTTTCTTCTAGGGGTTTAGGCTTTAAATTTAATGGGTCTTTGTATTTACTTCCTTCCATCTCATCGTTTACTGTTCCAACCACCCATTTTCCACCAAATACTTCTTCACAAACATATCTATCTCCAGTTCCTACCTTTTCTGCTGTATAGCCACCTTCACTTGCTGAGGTATCTGAACTTTCTGGAGTTCCTTCTTCAAACATTTGAACCCATTCGCCTTTTGTTTTAAAGATCAAGCTTGGAACTGTGATTTTCTTTTCTTCATACTCCATTTGTTTTTGCATACTCATATTCATGCATGTTGACCGATCTTTAATTATATTTCCATCGCTGTCTTTTATCCATTTAGAACCTGCTCCTAGATGGGTATCAACACACTCACCTTCCATGCACTCATTTATGTTTAAACCCCTAGCCCCTTTACAGAACCCCATTCTTGCACCTTTGCAAGTTGCTGGATAAACTACACTACCACTAATTACGATCTTTTCTCCATCACTAAGATCGTTATCCATTTCAGTGACTACTTTAGTGTAAAGGAAGTTTGGAACCCATATATCACCTGCTTTTTCACAATCTTTTTTGTTTTTAGATGATCCAGTGCATATTCCTTCTGATTCTTCTTCTGAATATACATTATGGAACTCATTAATCATTACTGGTTCAACAGAATACAGTTCTGGAATCGGCGTAGTTGTTCCATCTCCCATTGCCTCTTCTGTGTACCTAAACATTCTATTCAGATTATTAACAGTTGGTTTTGGCCCAACCCTTCCCGGCTGATTAAGAGATCCAGCTGGGTCTAATCTAAGACTTTCAGTATTCCTTGGCCCCATAGGAATACCTTTAGGCCATTTTCCTGAAATATTGTCTGAGTGTGTTTGGTGATCAACAGGCCAAGGATTCAATCCATAAGGCTGAGGCAAATCATACCTAAGCATCATGTTCATGTCTTCTAAATTTTTTGCATTCTCTGTTTGATCAGTTGGGTTTCCTTCGTCATCAGAAACAGGTCGTGACCGGTCAAATATTCTTAGATGTCTATTCTTTCTAGGATTCTTGGTAATTAGGGGTGCTATGTTTGCAACCTTTATTTCCATGAATTGCTCGCTTCCGCGACCTTTGTCACCCTTTTCGTCTACTGGCAAATCTCCACGAGGAATACCATTCTCGTGTACTGTTGGTTCGTCTCCAATTCTAGTTATTGCCCCAGTTAATACTGTTCCTCCTGCTGGTAGATAAGGGTTTCTTGATTTGTTGCTTCTAGAGTATCCACCCATAGTGTCGTTTTCAGCCTGAGCAAGCTCTGCTAAACCTATACCAACAAGAGTTCCGTTTGGATAACTACAACGAACTCCTCCAAAAGTTGGAGGGTATGCTGGAACAACAAGGGTGGCAGATCCGGTAACAGGATCTACATCTTTCACATAATGAACTGTAAGTTGCTCTGCGGGTCTTTGTGGTAAAGGATCGAATCCGTAAGAATGACACTTGTGTTGAATATCTCCACCTTGAGAACAAGCTACTGCACCACTCCATAATGGCCCCGTTAAAAAGAATGGCATATCCATTCCGGTATAAGTACAACATTCCGTATCAACACACGGGCCTTTTGGCCCACAATCAACAGGACTCATACATCTACCAGCAAATGTATATTTTCTTTCTTCTGGGCTAGGTTGTCGATATATTATTTTTTTACTGTCTTCTCCCGCTTGAATAGGTCTTGTCCAATCACCTACAACCGATTTTTTAGATGTGCATTGAGTTATACCGGGAAAACATGGTGCGCTTCCACTAGTACCAGTAGTAGATCTATTAACTCTCAAAGTTTCAGAAGCGTTCAAGTCAACAAATGTGCAGTTGGTTATTTCTGCCCATATTTGCATACCGTTGTCATCATATCTTTGCGAACCACCAGTAAAACCACCATCTAATACACGACCAGTTTTATAAGCGTCTATTGAAGGTATAGTTTGTCCACATCCCATGACCAATCTTATAAAGTGACCATCTTGAGGAAGTGACGGTGGTTTTACTTCTTTATAATGTCTAAGGCTTTTCAAAGCATCTACGAATACTCCAGCCATTCCAGCTTGTGACATATCACAAGCGTCACAGTCAGCGCCTACTGCTACTAATTCTTTGGACGCTACAAAAGGCGGTGCATCGCCAAGGGAGGCTCCACCATCCCATCTACAATTTTCATGCCATTTGAATCTATGTACGCCATACCCCTTGTCTTCTAAATCACAGTGATGCGTACCAACAGTATTCATCAATACCCAATCAGATCTCCAAACAACACCATCATACTTCATTGGAACATCTAGTGTTCCTAAACCGGGACAGGTTTCTTCTACTGGTTTAGCTGCTTTGTTATGATTGAAACAGCTTTCGTCTGCGCTTGCTTTAATATCAAAAGTGCCACAGCCTGTAGCTCCATCTTTCCAGTATTCTCCACTAGAAGTATCACAATCTGATTCTTCTGCTCCATCTGGATTTAAAGCTTTTCCATCAACTAAAACTTCACCCCCATTTCCATCAGGTTTATAACAACCCGCCTTGTTGTCATAATATACACTACCACCTTCATCAGTTTTTCCTCCCTCAATATGACATGTTCCACCTGCAACATCATATACTTGTTCACCTTCACACTTCATAGGAAGTTTATTAGGGAAACATGTGCAAGGTGTAAAGATCCATTCAAGTATTACAGTAGATGATCCAGTGTCAATTTCTTTGCATACAGCTTTGACTTCTCCAACCTGTCTTTCTGTTCCAATTGGATTCTCTTTTGAGCCACAGTCTCCTATAATAGCCCTTACCGTTTTACAATCGGGATATGGATGCGTAGGAGACTGTAAGGATTTATCTTGATCGTTTCTAGTACAGTCGCACATTCTTTCTTCTGTGCAACAAGGTTGTCCATCAAAGCCTAAAGGTGCTAAATCATTCTCGTCTGTGTATAAGGGGACTTTATGTCTTGAAGAGTAAACATCGGAGCATTTTCTGCAATTTGTACTTCCACCATATGTCGGACGTTTTCTCAAGAACATGTCACAATCATCTGATGGATTTTCCGATGTGAATTCTTCTAAATCCTTGATTGGTGTAAATGTTCCACCCCGTTTTTTACACGTTTCTTTTGTATAAGCTATTAAAGGATGCTTTGATCCCTCTTTAACACATCTTCCAAAGTTTTCTGGTTTTGCTTCACAATCTGGTAAGTCAATTAAATTACAGTGGTGATTACCATCTGAACAACAATAACCATCGTAACGTGGTTTCATTGTCATGCTAGGGTCGGCTGTACAAGGATCAAGACCGCACTCAAGAAAATTCAGTATTTCACTACTTTCTCCTGTGAGAGTAGCTGTTAGGTTTTCTGGCATAAAGGTATCACAACAAACTGGGCAAATTCCTTTTTGCTCAATTTGAACGTAATAATCATTTGCTCTGTCTTCCCATTTATATCCCGGCCCTCCAAGGCCAAACCTATACATACCATCTATTTCATTTTGACCTAGATGACCTATATATCCAGCCTCTACACCAACGTCTTCATGGTTGTTCCAAAGAATCCAATCTCCTGTGAATGGACAAACTTTCCAAACATCTACGTTTGGTTTCCCTGCGCCTCCTGCAAGACCTTGCAGTAAACTTTGATCCATTAAAGATTCGCTCATCCATCTAGCAGCATCCCAACAGTTTTTAAATGCTTTGTCTTCGTCGCTATCTATAAAGTCTGTGTCAACACATTCGCTATACACCCTTTTAAATGTTGGCGTTTTCCATGTGTTACCCATTCTTGCGCAAGATTCTGCATCACCTCCGGCTTCTTCACCCGAATGATCTATACATTTTGAATGTTTCTTTATACAGGCCGCTTCTGATTCTTTTGCGCTTCCTTTAACAACATCTACACTATTGTCTAGATTTCCGTCTAAATCTGTACATCTATTTACATACCTTTGGTCTTTGTCGTTAGCGCCTTTATCAAGATGCCATTCATCATAAGTTTTTGCTACAGTTATACATTCTTCAAAGGTCATGAAAGATTTAGTCATTCCCCAATAATTATCTATTATCTTACAACTTCCATAAGTGCTACAAAAAGCTTCTCCTTCTACCTTCTCTGTTTTAGGGTTGTCTGATAAATTTCGTTCAGTTATCCAATTTCTATCTTCTCCGGTGCAATCTTTTTCTTCTTGACCTGTTTCAGCACCATCTAAATCTACACACCTTGGAGTGTAGTCTACAATTGATGGTATCCCGTTAAATGGATTGGGTGTAACAGAAAATTTAGCTGCGGTTATGACTTGGTTGTATGGTACGTCCGCATCTTTAACACAAACCATTTTCCCGTCATCTGGACATTCTGTATTGTCTAGATTGTTTTTCTTTGTAATTCTTCCATCTACAGGATGCTTGTCGCAAGTGTATAGGTCGAAAGTATCAATTGTTACATTTTTAACAACAAAAAATTCTGCTGGAGGTGGAGCTTTACCTTTTATTACCTGTCCAGAACAAGCGTAAAACTTATCTTCATCGCAGAACGTTGTAAAGGTGTTACCTTCTGCTCCATTCCATGTGCCTCCACAACCTCCTTCTTCACTTACGCAACCACCAGCTTCATATGGGCCTTTACCTTTAACCTTTGTGAAACCTTCTGGACAATCCCCATTGGCATCTTGAGCTTTGTCTGCTACAGCATCCGCTTCGCAATCTGCGGCGTGTTCACATGTGTCTCCATTTGATTTTTTCTTACTACAATTTCCATGACCACATTCATACTTATCCTTATCAAGAACCTTTCCATCTTTGTCTCTACACTCTGTGGAGTTTGGACAAACAGAATCTGGCCACATTGGTTCATCACAACCTTCTCCCACGCAAGCTGAATATAACTTGTCTTCCCACTGAGTTTCTTTCCAGTCTTTTTGATACAAAACATTGGCTGCAAAATTACCATTAACACCATAGGTATTAACAAGATCTCCATCTCTTAATAGATGGTTTCGTGAGGTTATTTTTATTGGTTTTGTGTTACTGGCATATTCAATTCTTTTTCCAGACGTTGTTCCCATGCAATGATCGTTGACAAAACTAGCAAATTCTCCTCTTGGATAAAGGCCGGTATTATGCCAATACGACAAGGAGTGTCCAGTTTCACTACCGGCTGGTAAACGACGATTTCGAGTTAACCCCCATTGGGTTACATCATAGTCGCCTGACCTTTTTCCATCTTCAATACCAGAAACATCAGCAAGCTGTGTGGTTTGGGGGCCAGCTTTGCTTAACTTAACAGCATCGCCTTCTCTTACCGGATAGCTAACATCAGAGCTTCCCACTATATCAACTTTGAAAGAGGGCGTATTTAAATTATCATCTTTTATGTACTTGTCTTTTTGTTGTTCGGTTTCACATTCGCTTTTTGTAACTTGTTTTTGACTAACATCTTTTGGTTTTCCATCATCCCCCTCTTCATGAAGAACACAAGTTCCTACTTCTTCACCTAAAACAATCTGTAGAAATTCATCGGGAATTCTTTCAAGTGGTGGACAATCATCTAGTTCATCAACTCTAGCTTGAATAGTAATACATTGTTCATACCATTTACCATCTGCTCCACCTTCATCCTTAGCCTTTTCGCATTCTTCTTTGTTCTCAGGGTCTCTTTCTTCTGGATCTGCACCACCTAAAAACTCTTCATAATTAGTTATTATTTTTGCTGGAATACCACCCACTTCACCATCAATAGTACATCCTTCAATCCATTCACAACAAGATTTCCATGTTCCTTCTGAACATTCTGACTCTTCGCCTTGAGAAAACTCCCCGCCTTCCCCTTCACAAGTACCAACAACTCCACACTTCGCTTTTTCGTCGGTTGCGTAACAATCAGGGCATATCTTAGTAAGAGGTGATTGAGATTGCCACCCAACCCATAAAGGTGGAGATCCACAACTACCCCTTGTTAGTTGTCCAATATGGCCATCAATCCAAGCCTGAGCTTTGTCAGAGATCGCTTCACATTTACCTCCGGGTTTAACATAAGGATATCTAGCTGATCCCGGTTTACCAGTAAATCCTATCTCATCCCATAAAGCAAAATCATGATAGAAGAAATAATCTGGCCCATATTCCCAGAACCAATGACCACCACCATTCCACCTAATCTTATGATCAACACACATCTGCCAATATGTTTTTTCATCAGAAGCTTGCTTCATTGTTTTAGCTCTGGACTGTTTCTCTTCCGTAGCTTTAAATGGTTGTGGTTGCAAATTAAACGCATAGAGAGCATCAACCCCTTTTGGATTTTGCAATTCTCCTGTGAATTTCCCATCATTGGAGTTCCAATATATATATCTTTGACATTCTCCACCATCTGCATAGCCATCCCAACCAGCGTCTGGATAATCACACCACCAAGAATACTGTTCTTTTTCTATAGCATCTCCGGGCAAGCCTTTTAATCCATAAACAGCTCCAGTTTTAGGCCATCCCGCAGCCATAGTCTGAGTACCAGCGGGATTCCCCATTGGATTCCCCATAGAAGGATTCCACATTGCTTGAGATTCAGACCAACCAGATCTTAATCCTTCGTTTTGACTAAGTGTTAGATTAAAGTTAGAGCAGCTTATGAACTGGTCTACGGGAATGTAGAGCATTACTTCTTCGCCGCAGGTCGTTTCATAGTAGTTGTCTGGCCCTTCTGAATTTGCAACCTCAGCAGGGTCTTTTCTCTTTACACCTTCTTCGTAACAAGAACCCCAGAAATTACAAGGTCTAATAAGAAGAGTCCAGTAACTTGAGGTGTCACTAAAGAACCAATCTCTGTCTGCTTGGTTTCCACTAGAGGTGCAACTGCCTTGAGTACCCATTTGTGGGCCGACAAAACCAGTCACCGCACTTGGCCTTAAAATAACTTCAGAGTAAGGTGTAAAGCAAACAGTATTCTTTCTTGTGTTGGCAGCAGTACCTGAAATTTGTGGGGTGTGGAATGGGTGAGCTTCATCTAGTATTGTTCCACCACAACAAGACCTTCTTTCGTATTCCCAGTCCACCCAGTCGTTTGAAAAGAATTTATTTTCTTTCCATATATGACCTTCTTCTTCGCAGTCATCTTTATTCTTTTCTGAGACATCTTCGTTTTCTACGTCTTGACATTTTGCATCGCCGTCTTTGAATCCTGCTTCGCAGGTATCTTTTGCCGCGATTCCTCCTACCTTTCTATCTGATCTAGACACTCCTTTTTCTTCAGGAGATTCGCAAACTCCAGCCGCCTCGCATGTTGTTTTGTCGCCATAGAGCCAAGTTTCTGTTTTATTTCCATCTTCATCAACCGCTGCTTCGCAATCTTCTTTATTTTTATATTGAGTGTCGCTACATTGCTGTTGCATCCTATATCCAGTAATTGGATCTCTACACCAAGGTCTTTTCTTTATTGGGACAGCGCCATCTTCTATGCAGCCTGCTTCAGAAGCTTCAGCATTTACTAGATAGTTAATTTCGGTATCGCTTACTTCTGCGTCTGGTTTGTACCCATTATCAATTGCGTATCCAACAACATACCCACTTTTATCAAGATATATTCTTCTCTCTTTTGATTTAATGTTTAGTCGAGTATTTGCAACATTAGAAGAAAACGGAGTAGCTGATGATTTAACTTCGTTTACTTGAACGCCGTCAACTATTTTGGAATTTTGAAGAAGGTCAATATTTTCTGCTGTTAAGCTTTGATTATACCCCTTTGGTTTCAACCAAGCATCCACGCCTCTTCTTGGCCACATTTCCCCAGTTAATGCTTGTTCATAGTTATATTCCCCTCTTCTTTCAAAACCATCGTTCTTTTGATGATTGCTATCTATAGTGTCATATTTATTGTTAGCATAATGACAATTAGAGGGTTTGCCATTTGGAAGAGTTGTTACTTTGCAAGGATCACATGCGTATCCTAGAGATCCATCAGCGTTATGCGAGCAACATCTACTACCTCTCCAAGCACCGTTAGAATACTTAAGATGAAATGTTTCACCCTTACCTCCGGCTATTGCTGCTCTAGCATCGTATCTTCCATCTGGCCCTCTAAATATAGTAACAGCTAATTCTGGGGGAAGAACGCACCTAGACCCAGCAAGGTTGTCACAGTAAGTATCAACACAACCGCAACCCTCTGAACAAAATCTCCCTTTTCTTCTGTCTTTTAAAGAAAGAGGGTCATCTTGAGGGACTTGATCGGAATTGTCTGGCATCCACACAGACATTCCCGTATGCTGGTTTTTTAAAGTGTTCTGATAATTGGGGTTATATGCTGTATCCCAAGGGTCGCCTATCGCCATTATATTCCTGCTGTTTGTGGGTAGTCATCATCTGGCCCGCAGTCGGTTCCTGTAGCAAACCCTTGTGCGAAGAATTTCTGAGAACAAGCTGACATTTCCCCTCTGTCGCACCCTGCGTGTGTAATAATTTCCATACCAAAGAATTCCGCTTGCAATATAATATGCACCGGTATAGCTTCTTTAACTTTTATTTGTGTGGATGTTGTCTGTCCACATGTAGGATCAATAGATCTTACATATTCATGTATTATTCTCTTACCAGTATCATAACTGAAAAAAGCGTCTCCTACCATAAGTCCTTGACCTAATGGGTTCTCTATGAATATTTTTTCATACATAAGAGATTTGGCTTGTTGTGTCCAAGTTTCGTCTTTGCCTATTTTTTCATTAATATATTCTTTTTCTCCAAAATAGCTAGATCCCCATCCATGACAAGGGTTACCTGCTCGTCTCATTTGCGGTGCGCCACCTTGAACTTTTCTGAATTTGTCTGTACATTCAGTTAGCTGATTTCGCTCTCCTACAAATTCGTCTATTGGTCTTAAAATAAGAGCGTCATAAAAAGGAACACATGCATCTTTAAAGTCACCACATGCAGTTAATTTTCCGTAGGTCATACATCTACCACACCAGTTGTGATCTTCTGGGTCATATATTTCAATGTCTGGATAATAAATGCTTGTTGGAAAATAAGAGGTGTGCGTGCAGTTGCTTGTGGGACATGGGTTTCTGTACAACCTTCCGGGTGCATTTACATTTCCACCCACACCAAAATTAAAAGAGTTATTTCCATCTATACCAGCTTGTGGCATTATACATTTAGCAGCTTTTGATAGATAAATACCATTATGCTTACCACCCACCCAAACTTTTCTTTGATTATCCCACCTTAAATCAATTGGCCCAACTTTCCATTTATCTTGTCTTTGCATATGTTGTGGTATGAAGTGTTTATAATCTTGCTGCATACCAGACTGGGTTTTACCCTTCATTTGGTCGGAAACATATCTTTGTCTTCCATAGTTAGCTTCGGTTGGCTCATCATATCTATTATCAGCATCAAATCTCATGTTTGGTACTGGTCTATCGTGTATATCATATCCCCAGCCAGCCAACACAAGTGGCCCTCTTAAACCAACCGGCCTAGTAGTCTGAACAGATGTTTCTTGAGCAGAAACTAAATTAGACGAATGCTTCGCATACCCACCCATAGAAGTAACAGGGTTGGTGATATCTTCATTCTTATTGACAACATTGATATGATGTCCAGAAGCAAAAGGGTTTAAAGATACAGATGTTATAAATTTTGGAGATGGCGCATTAGTTCCCAACGCTGCGTTCTTTGCCCCTTCTGCTATATTAACTATATCGTTTGCTTTACCATCTTTTTCTGTACTGTACGGCCTTTCGTAAGAGGGCAGAGACCCTTCTCTGGGCTTGTTTACATCTTTAGAAGATCCACGTTCACTTACTATTTTAAAATTTGTTGAGTAAGGAATAAACAAACCATCAAGAGACATTCCACCAGTTTTAGCCCAAGACAGATCAGATGGATACTGATACATGTTAGAATCAGGAGGGCCTGTGTTTGTACGAGAGATTGTATTTGATATTTGTATAGGTTTGTTTTTGTGTGTTGGGTGATTTTCCCAATTTAACGGTTCGCCACCTTCACCTCTAGCTTTGTCATCGTAATAAACTTCGTTAGCACTTGTTATCATCAAGTGACTATAGTTTTCCTTCTCAATTTGTAGCCTTTGGTCTTCTGGCATTGTATTTCTCTGCTTTAATTGGTGTTATTCAGATGGTGGTTTTTTCCAAGTTTCTATTCCACGTCTTGATCTTGCTATTGCCTTTTCTGATTCTAATCTTGCTCGCAAGATATCGTTATTTGTTTTCTTAATCCTATTTAAATGTATTAATTCTGTATCTCCGAATCTTTTTTGGGTGGAAAGATTGTAAGTAATATTCACCCCATTAGATCCTATACTTACATTTATATCTGTAATATAAGGCCCCGTTCCAAATAATTGATCTCCAAGTCCCGGCCCAGCAGTAGCATAGTGATAATTAGTTCCAATTGGATGCCAAACAGCGTCGTCTATCTCTTCACACTCTACTTGTGTTTCTGCATCAAAACCTAGTGTTTGATCTTCATTTCCACACCATCCAGTATGTCCCCAAGTAGAAATTGTTACATTGCCACTTTCTATTTCTCTTTGAGATTTAACTATAGCAGATCTAACTCCAGCCATCCCAATACCATCTAGTGCAGTCTCACCACTAAAAGCTGCTGGATGTAGAGAATCATCAATGTTAACATCTACTTTACCGTAGTCATTACGAACAGCCCATGGCCCCCATCTATAGTGCCTACTTTGTTGTGGTACAGCGGCGTGCCAAGGTTTATATGCGGCGGCTACAAAACCAGCCTTTTTAAGATCAGGGGCGTTATTTGGCCCTTGTTTTTGATAGTTTAATAATGCATGAACAAATTGAAGATCTGCCCCAGTTGCGTCAGCACCCATTAACCAACCAGTCAACAAAGCTCCAAAACCTTGACTACTATTAAGAGGTATGCACATGTGGTTTCTCTTTCCACCAAGACCATCTTGTAATTTTCCGTGATCAATATTTCCATAAAGAACTTGGTTAGGCAATGTGATTAAAGCATATGGTTTATAAGCTGCAACAATTTGTTTACCAGCCCCTACCCATGTTACAGGTTTGTTGTCGTCGGTTTCCTTTTCTTTGCATTCGTCTTCATTTTCAGGCCCTATGATAATGTTTTTATCTTTATCTCTACAATATCCTGCTGGTTCTCTTATATAGACATCTCTAGTATTTAAAGCACGGGTAAGGTCGTATTTAATTGTTCCGTCTTCATTCTCAGCAGATGGCCCAACAACCGCTGCTCCAATACTCTTACTCCATGATCTGGTTAACCTTTCGCTTTGGGCGCTAAAAATGTCTATCCCTCTTTGACCCCCTTGTTCTCCTGATTCATTATCACCCGCTTCTCGTCTCCAATATTGTTTTTCATGGTGTATTTCCCAGTCAGGTCTTTCTGGTAACCAATATGTTTTAGGATCAACTTCAGTAGAAACAAACGCCCTTTCGTACTTCCAAAGACTGTCATCAGGGCCAGCAGAACCCGACTCTGTATCAAATTGCTCTGGGTCAATATTAAAAAACGAAAGAAGTTCGGTTTTCCCAGAAAGCCTTTGGTGGTCTGCCGGTGGAAACAAAGCGAATGACTTCAAATTTCCATCATCAGTCCAGAAATTCATATTTTGCGGATAACCAGTTTTTCCAGCAGTTTCTGTTTTAAAGCTAACGTTTCCTCCCGGCCAACCACCCGAAGTAATTTCCCATTTATTCTGCTCTTGAAGTGGTTCAATCCATATACCACCATTGGTTTCACAGCTTAACTTATGGCCATAGTTGATTAACGGCCCGCCATTCATATCAAAACAAGAACCAATACCAAATTTTCTATACCAAGAACTAACAATTCCATGAGGCCCCCAATCAAAACCATGCTCTACGCATGTTTCTTCATCTGTGAAATTTGGGTTGCTACAAGTAACAGAAGTTGGTGGATTAAATGGAAGTGGGACTAGGTATTTTCTTCCATAAAATTGATCGGCAACTTTTTTAATGATGGAATAAGCCATATCCACTTGCATTCTTGTTTTTGCTGCCAAAAACATGTCTGGAGTTTTTGGATCATCTCCACAACTTTGTCCTACAAAATCTTTTGCTGCTTGTTTGTTTTTTCTTCCAACCATATCGTCAACGGCTGCTGTTGGGGCTGCAAGATCTTCACGTTTAGCAGCAGCAGCTAAAGCGCCTAAAGTCCATTCTGTAGCACCGCTCGCTCCACCAGTTGCTTTTCTAGGTCTTGCTGGCAAACAATAATCTTTCCATACGTTGAGACTATCTTCTTGTTTTCTGTACATCCAGCATGGAAGGTGTCCTGCTAACTCTCGTAAATATTGAGTCCAAGACTCTTTACTAACAGCCGCGTGTCTTAATTCTGTCACAGTAGCATAATAATATTTTTTAAACCTGTATGGGTCTATTCCGTTTCTTGGTGCTTCAGGGCCACCATTATAACCGATGGATTTAAGGTCTATGGGAATAGTGGCTGTTCTTGGTATTAGCGGAATACCAATATTCGCATCCAATTCTTCTTGATTTTTGGGTATGTATCTTACTTTAGCGTTTTTCGATTTTGTAAAGCAGTCATATTCAGTAGATGCATCTATCTTAACCCCTTCGTTGTCTTCACATGTGCCTTTAAGCCTTAATCTAACATCTATAAATCCGGGTTGTGCATTTTGTTCTGATGTAATGATTTTGTTGTAATATGGATCTTTAAGTTCACCACCACCCATTAATTCCCATTTGACAGAACCACCAAGCTCTTTGACCTCGCAGTCTTCTTTCTTTTTAGCCGGAGTGGGAGCGCCTTTGTAATATATATGATCTCCAATCATTACGCTGTCTGCTTGTACTACACATGCTTCTCGATGTTCGTGTCTATATGAAATAGCTTGACACTCTTCTGAGTACAACCCACCACCACTAGAAAATGTATTACCTTCTCCTTTGTCAACTGGGTTTCCATCTTTGTCAATTGGTTTAGATATTCTATCATCAGGATCAGAGGCGGTTGGATAAGAACCTAGAGTAGAATTTTTACATTCTTCGTCGCTTTGAATAAATTTAATTACACCATCTCTTACAAGCTTTTCAAACTCATTAGAATCAGTAAAGCTTGATGCTGTTGCTTCTTCTCCCTTCTTATATTGGTTGTTTCCAACATCGTGGTCTTTGGTGAAATATGCAACAATTGCGTGACCTTCTATTGTTCCTGCATCCAAATCCTTTGCTTTAAAACAGCCTTGTGTACATGAATACTGGAATGTATGTAGATCATTTCCCTTACCTCCTGCATCTGGATGTATCTCCTCTATCTTATCTTTACCACTGAAACAAGAGTCATAGTAAGAACATGCCGATTGCCAGCGTCTATTGCTAACCTTGAATGATTCCATATCATCAACAACACCCTCCCAATCCGCTATACAGCCATCGGTAGCAGCGCTGGTTTTTTTCTCCCATGTACCACCCTTTCCTAAACATTCACTTTCGGCGTAATCGGTAATTACATCTTCCATTATGCAATTATAGTATTTACTTGATTTTGGATTACATTCACATATATCCTTTTCTAAAGGAACCTGCTCATTACCATAAAAACAACTACCAATACCCGGATTTATCCATTCGATAATTCCAAATATGCCTTCTTGTGGGTGGAAATCTCTATAAGGATCATCATCATTGAAGAATCCTTTAATTGGTGATCCTTTTTTGTTTTTGTCAACTATATCATCTAAAAGGTCTTGTACAAATTCTGACTCTGTTTCATGCTCATTTTTAAAACCCCAGCATGGATATATATCTAAGTAGCCAGAATTGTCATTATCAATGGTTTTAGTGAATTTATTTCCACCTTCTTCACATTGCTCCTTGTTGTCTTCATTGTCGCTCATCTCCCCGCCTATAGCTTTGCAAGTTTCTGCCTTTTTTTCACCGCTTGGAAGGCTATACGGTTCGTACCAAGTATTTTTTTCATCTTCTTCACATGCTGTTTTGTTCTCATAACCAGAAGCTATATCTCCATCTTCATTTATACAAGTGCCTTTTTCAAACTTTTTGGTACATGTTTTTCCATCACATGTCCCAGCGGTTCTTTGATGTCTTGAATTAACTCTATTAAATTGAAATGGGTTTACGTCTTTGCCATTTCCATCACTGAAATCTTTAGCCCAAACCCAAGGAAGGTAATCATCATTACTTACCGGAGGTAGGTCTTGTGCAAAATCAGTTGTATTGATAGGTTTTCCAGCTTGCTTTTGTCTAACCTCTTCTGCGCTTTCAGGGCCGTATGGGTTCCAGCCCAACTCATTTTTATCCCCATGTTCATCTTTGGGTGTATCTTGGTTTGTTAACGTGACACCATCTATCTCAATGTTAGGCATCCATTCTTGTAAGCGGTTTTCTTCTTTGGCTAATCCTGCAACAAATTTAGCTAACTGAACGGGGTTAAGTAGGTTTCCATAGTCGTCATACTTTCCAATAGCTTCGTTATAGAATGGAGTGGTTAAAGAAGGAAAGCCGTTTATCAGAAAATTACCAAGCAACTGTGCAGGCTCCAGAGGGAGCCTGTCTTTTTGTAACCCAAGAGGTGTTACACCAACGACTCTTGTTCGTGGCGCTCCATATAAAACCTGCCCAGCTATAGGATCAGTAAATTCTTTGCCTACACTGGCGCTAATAAGAATTGGAGAACCTTTATAAACAAGAGGCCCTTTTGGTGGTGTTTTTTGCGAGTTATCAATAGTATCTCTAATGATGTTCTTTTTAAATGTCTTGTTTTTTCTTAGGGGTATGACTTTAATAACACCAGAATACTGTTTATATATTTCGTAACTTTTTTCACCGCTATCATCCCAGTATTCAGGATTGTGTGATACTGACAAAGCGGCCTGTCTTGGATCAAGAAGCTGTACCATAAAATCACAACCAGCGGCATCACAGACTTGTTGTATTAGTTGGAGGAGGCTTATTCTGTCTCCTTGAATTTCAAAATCGTGAGGAAGCAAAGAAGCTTGAGGAGCAGCGTCTGGAGCGTAATTCCCCTCTGGATTTACAGACAAATTAATCAAATCATCTATATCAACTAAATATCTATGAATCCAACTTTCACTTTTGACTTTACTTCCTATTATTCCATCTATTTCTATTCTTTCTTGCATGAAGAGTGGTGGTGTTCCCTTTTTCGGATCTGACCACACGTTTCTTTTGTCGTAGCCATACCATAAAGGCCCACCAAATGGTTCTTGATCATTTATATAGCGACTACTTCTACCGCTTAACATCAATCTTAAAGCAGGTAAAACTCCTAACTGATGATATTTAGCCACGTCATCATTGGCACTATTAAGATATTGGCTATAAAAAGGTGTTCGGTAATCAAACCATTTCATACCTTGTTCTGTTCTCTTGGATGCACCAAACCCATGTACTTCATAATAGCCATAAACATTTAAAATGTTATAGTAGCCATTCCAGCCATTTTTAAGACTTCTTTCAGAACCTACTATATACTTATCATCATAAGGAGCAACTCTTCCAGCAATAGTATCAAGAATAACAGTAGTGTTTTCTAATATTTCTCTTGGATCTGTTACTGATACAGAATAGGTAAATCCTGAGCTAGAATACTGTTTATCCCACCTAGAAAGTATTCCATTAAACGCAAATACGTTTTTGCAATATTCCTTGGAGTTTTGATCCTGTGATACACAATCAAGATTTAAAAATTTCCCATCGTAGTATTTAAAATATACTGGACTTCCAACCTCTGGAAAGTTTTCAATGTCACCATCATTGTGGTAATTGTTAATAAAACCTTTAGGGAAAGCGTCTACATCCCAAGGGTGATACCCCTCTGTTACAGCGTTTCTAATTCCATCACGAACCAAAGGGGTGTAATAAAATGCATCATCTTGCACTAAATTTAAAGACAGCGTAGAGGCACTGCTATTAAAACCCAAATTGCAAGTGAAATCCATTATCGACAAGCCCAAAAAAGACTGTTGAAATATACTTACATCTTCATCTAGCGCAGGGTTGCTTGGGATATCTAGATGTCCAAGCCTGCTAGAATTATGGGTGTTAATAGAGTCTCTTAATGGGTATTTAAATTTAGGATCTGCCATTACATCATTTGCCCCGGATATGGATGATCGAGATAATCATTTTGTTCATGTACTTTGTCATCCGATTTCGTAAGTTCTTTCGTGCTAGCTACATAATCTGATGAAGGGAATGCCCAAGGATCATATACTTCGTAAATCCAACTAATCGCATAACTCCATTCTCCCGTCTTTGGGTTCCAACTTTCTTGCGGAGGGTTTATAAATCTTTTTCTAGTTCGGTGATGAGTATCTGATTCTATATCATTATGCAAGTATGTAATGGGATCAAACGCATCAATTAAGTTTCCAAGCACTCGACCTTGAATATACTCTTGGTATTCAACCGTGCCGACATCAGGGAAGTTCTCAGCTATATATTGAGGCCCTCCGGGTTTTGCACGAGTAACCTTGTACATAGAATCAGTAGTGTCATCAATCCAACCTTTTAGGTTTACATAATTTGGATTAAAAACCCATCTATTTCGCACGCCCTTTGTAAACGAACTTGCGCATTTTGCCGCATTACGCTGTGGTACAAGATGATCGGTGTTGTCTACGCATATTTTTTCATTTTCAACATCCACTACCAAGGTTATAGTTAAATCTCTTTGCCATACTGTTTGAGTTCCTATATTTTGCATGACAGGCCCAAGCCTCCTGCCAAGGACTGTATGTTGTGCAACAACATGCCCCGGATAAGTGTCGTTTACACTAATAGTTTCTCGCTTTGTATAGGGTATTAAATTTTTAGTTGTTGCTTTAAATGAAAGGCTATAAGTTATAGTCCCAGTTCCAATCTGTTCTCCAACAGTTTTACTTGTTGGATGTGGATCTAATTTAAGATCGGAATACTCTGGTAAATCATTAAGAACTCCTTCTGCCGAACCTATAAAAAATGGATATATCCTTTTATAGTGGTTTATAGCATTTTCCCATTTGCTATTGTAAGTTCTTATTGCTCCTACAGTACCATCTGCTGAGCCATCAGTCCATTCCCCCCCAGCGGCTTCACATGATTCTTTACTATCGTACCCACCTTCTACAGTACATGTACCAGCTCCTGATCCTGAGTAGTGAAAGTTTTCAGTAATTTGTTCTGGTACAGCTCCGCTTCTTTTTATTTTTCTATCTGAATTTCCGGCATTACCAACTGTACCAAGTGGATGGTCTGTATCTATATAATCATCTGCATTATCAGCTAACCCTTCTATTGCACCATTAATAGTTACATTAACTTGGCCCTCACCGTCTTCGCTGATTTGTATATCTAATGTCTCTATAGCTAGAGCATCTCTGGGAGCTAACATCCAAGTTTCAGTAACTGAAAATGAACCACCTCTTGGGTCAACGCTTTGAAGTCTTTTGTAGTTAAAGCCCTTGTATGTATCTTTAGGGCCAAGTCTAGAATAACCACCTGACTTGTTTACGTTACTAGGCGTAGGAAGCCCAATGCCAAATAAATGATAATCATCAGCGTCGGTTTCTATGTCTACAGAAGAAGATGTGCCATTAGCTTCATTATAAACTTTATTATTACCACTTGGTATACTAACATCGTCAGTAGTAGTAGCACCTTCCGTATACTCAGCATCATTTGGGCCAAATACGAATCTATTTCCATATCTAACTATATCGTACACAAAACCCCTAGCTTGTTGCCAAGCACGGCCATTTAAATCATAAACTGGGGTAAATCTATCGGATGAAGATAAACCATCAGGCTTATCGTTTCTTTTAAACTTGTTCTTTCCTTTTGCTGATATATTTCTTGTAAGTTGATACAATTTCTTTTGTTGTAAAAGCCTACCAAAACTTTTGTAATATTCTTCGTTATCTTCCCCTTCTTCGCCTGTTGCTGAGGGATAATCTTCCTGACCAGCTATCGACTTTTCATTAATTCGATGTCTATCATAAACATATTGATCGGCTTCTTGGATATCCCAAGTTTCAGTAGCTTCACTAACAAGCCATTTGTCTTTTTCTGGCCAATCATCTTCATCGCTAGACTCGTTTACAGGCCCAATAATATAGTCAGCACTTAAATTAATAGTGTAGGTGGCCTTTAAGGGATCGCCCGGATCATGGGTTGGTAGATCAACACTTTCCAATCTAACGTAAGCTTTAAACCCAGCCTCAGAAGGCCCATCTATTGGGGCTGTTACATCCAATAAAGCCCCTGTGTGCATCTTGCTAATAAGATTGCTTATAGCTTTTTGTTTGTGTTGAAGAGAAGCATACCATCTATCTTCATCTAAAGCTTCAGTTGGGTCATCTGTAGGATTATCTGTAAAATCACCATTTGATTTAGGAGAACCTCTGGTTGCCATTATATGGCCTTCCAGTCTTAGGTCGTATCTTGTCCCCAAGATTTCTCCATCACCTGACTTATCAAAGTTTTTGGTGATGCTAATGAAGGGAGCAGGTACTAAATAATTATTTTTAGCTGCACCCTCTTTATCTGTTGTTACTATATTAACAGGCATTATTGATAACCTCTAATGTTTAATGTTGTGGTGTTCGTGCCAGAACCAATGACATTCGGTATTACAAAATTCATAACTCCAGTTGGAGAAGACACGCCTTTTACTAATAGCGGCATATTTCCGGTTCCAAGGATTGTAGGAACAGCATTGATATATGACGCTCCAAAGAAATCTTTCTGCTTAACAAACATTCCCATAACACCACTAGGTCTATAAGCACTTTGGGCTAATAAACTTAACCTTAAAGTATGTTTACCAGACTCATTTACTTGTATATATAGTGGTATATTATTTTTTGGTAATCTTGGGCCTTCGATATATAATAACCGATTAGCGAACTGAATGGGCGCTTTAATATTTGGTATTACCAAATTCATAGCACCTGAAGGAGATCCAAATCCAGCACTAGCCTTAAAGAATAAAGGCATGGTCTTCTGCGCTCTTGGATAAGATAACTCACTACCAGCAATTTCTAAATTTAGAGTAGGAGAAGTTGAAAAAAGAGGATCTAACGTTCTTAAGAAGATTGGCAAGGTTGTATTAATCTTACCACCTTCCGTAAACAGGTTCATTCTTCTTCCACTCATTTCTATAGCCGCATTAGCAAATAGATAACCTTTACCGGAATTACCCATGCTTGTTTGAAGATCGTGATTCAATACAAGGTTTAAACCCTGATCAGCAGTACCAACATCTACAAACATGTTCATTATGCCACTAGACAATGTTGGTGTACCACCAAATGAAACCATTGGCATACTTCTATCGTCAGTAGCATAAGAAATTATATTACCGTCAATGTCAGTTATAGAATGACCTTTTACAACACCAGCTTCTATCAATCCGTCTTTAGTGTTATATTTAGCTAAACTATCAAATCCACTAAAGCTTAGCTTACTTGAATAAATCTTAAACTCAGCATCATAAGGCATATTTGATTTTGGATATTTAAGAGATATCTGTAATTGATGGTCATCAAGGTCGTTTCTAATAGAAGGTTGACCATCCCTGTAATAAGCCTCATGCTTTAATGGATGAGTAATCGACAGGAGTCTTTTAGAACCAGACGGAACAGAAATTCCAGAAGGATGCCAGCTAAGATTTCTTGAACTTTGTGCGTTGTTTTTATGAACAAGTCTTGCAGACAGATCTGCACCACTTGGGTGGTTTGTTGAATGTTCTACCCACAAGTCAACTGAGAGATCTGAAATTTGATGAATTCTAGGGGGAAGCTCCGTTAAATCAAATGTTAAAACGGAGGAGATAGCGTAATCGGTTTGTCCCCATAGGTTTTTATCAAAAGAACCACCTCTTGCTCCGGTCGGGTTAAGATCCCCCTTCACACCGGAGTCAACAACAAATTCAACATAGTTAGCATTAAGAGCGTCTAAACCAGTGTCACCAAAAGCAGTACCAGACAAACCGCTACTACCAGTTGGCGTTACTTTTGTATTAAAAATAAGGTCAGTAATATTGAAGGTGTTATCATGGAACGCCTTGATTTCGGAACCTTCAAAGCTTTTAGAGCTAACGCCCGCTTCATCAACCCATCCGGTATAACCTCTTTCCGCAATACCATATTCTCTTTTACCTAATAAAACATTGGTATTAGATCCTCTTGCTCTATCTCTTTGGAAAGCATGAGACACAGCTTCTTCTTTTCCATTTACATATATCCTAAGTCTTGAATCTCCAGATGCGTATACCCCGACTATGTGTGCGGGATGCTGGTATTCTTCAAAACTTTTGGGAGTCCTTGCAAAAACAGGAGTGTTAACACCAGAAACAGAACTATCAGATCTGATGTAATAAGCACCATCATAGTCACAACCAAGAACAAATTGGGCTGGGTCTTCTCTGTGCTGTGCTATTATAACTGTTCCAGTAACATCGCCACTTGGAACAACTTTAGCATAAACTGAATAGCCCGGACTTGACGACAAGTCAACGCCGCTTCCAGCACTAACAAAAGACCTTTGAGAAAGAAACAGTGTTCTTTGTTGTGGAGCTTCTAATCCTAAACTTTCGTTTAAGGTTCCTGCCATTTGCCATTCTGCATAACCTACATTGTCTCCTGTACCACCCGGACTTGATGTTGTACTTTCTCCAACACAGTCAATGGTTACCATTTCCCCATCCATAGAACCAGAATAAGTTGGTTCTGTTCCGACACAGGTGCAGCCTGATTTACCGCCATCATCACACATGTTGGCGTATTCATACCATTCGTCTGCCATCATGTCCCACATATAGACACAACCGCCTTCGCCAACCCCATCTGCACAAGAGCCTCCTCCATCTCCAGTGCCAGTACCATCGCCGCTAGCGTCGGATGATTTTTTGGTTACGGTAACTTGTGGAGCGCCAGCGTATGTACCACTACCTTCCAGTGGGAAAAACGCTTGGTCAAAGTTACCAAGAAAGGTTCTGTTATATCCCCCACGCCAATAGCCGTACTCTCGATTAGTACCGCTTGGTATGACATCTCTAGCACCAACAAACTCCACACCGCCCATCATAACCAAGCCAATAGAGTTGGTTTCTCCGGGTTTGTGTAAGCTACCTCTTGTATGAGCCAAAGAAGAAAGAGTTGCCTCTCCCGGCCTAGAAAAGAAGGCTTTAGCTTTTAAGTTCGCTTGTCCTAAATATGTCGTCATTTTTTATGCTACTTTATGTTCCTTGAAGTCCTGTACCAGAATCAACCCAGTCATCTTTCGTTTGTACTTTAGCGTCTTTAAGTCCGTGTCTGATAAAGTTGTTAATACCAGCTGTGATTTGTTTTCCAGCCATTTGTTTTAACGAATCTTCTGCATCTCTAAACCATTCCGCACCATTGAGTTTTACATCCATGGTTATAGTACCACCAACGGTGATAGTTAATGGGTTAGCCATCAGTATTGCTAGTTGATCTGCGCCTGTAGAGAATTTTTCTACCAAATCACTTAAGCCTCCACCACCAGCACCAACTGTTATGTCAGACTGTCGGTTTTGTATTCCTGTTCTAGCTAGTAGAACGTCTCCGGTATTATCACCACCCGGCGCTTTTAATACATCTAGCATTTCCCTCAAGATGCCGTGTGCAATATGATCGTGCGTGTATATACTGCTAGTAGCTGATTTTGTCGTAGCTTTTTGGTAGAATTTGTTAGCTTCGGCGGGGTCTGGTAGCCAAGCTTGAGGAATAGCTTTGTCTAATTTTTTTCCACCTACTTCGGTAATCATTCCTTGTTGTGTTTTGTAACCTTGTTCTGGATTGTATCCCATATCCGTTAACATAGATTGATTTGCTTGGTCTTGCCACATTCGATATCTAGCAGCGGCAGTTTTCCTCTGGGCTTCTCTTATGGCTGGATTACTTGATGGCTTACCTCGACCTCCATGTGTGTAATAACCCTCACCTCGCATATAAGCAGGTGCGCTTCCGCTGCCGTACATAGTTTGAGCTGCGTAATAACCTTGATCTTTTTTATCAAGCGTGATTTCAGCAGCGGCTCTTTGTGTTGCCGCTTGATTTTTTGCTATTGTTTTATCGTGTTGAGCAGGATTGCTTGGGATATAACTTTCAGCTTTCTTCTTTAGGTTAGTTATTGCCGTTGTCAAATTATGTGCTTGTGTCGCTCTTGTTTTAGCTTCACTAAACGACACGTTTCTTCCTGCCGCTAATTCGTTGTCTCGATAAAGAGCGGCTTTTTTTAGAATGTTTTGTTGATGTGTTAATTTGACGTTTTCATCTATGGCGCTCGCCTGTTTCTTCATCGCCTCATTAACTTTTTCATACGATTCAGCTTGGAGGAGTTGAGCAGCTTGAGCATCAGTGAACTGGCCTAACATAGTTGAACTGCCAGTAACTTGCTGTGCTTGCGCTTGAAGCTCTGCTATTCTTTGGTTGTTTTTGTCTTGTTTCTGGGCAATGGCATTCATCATTTGCCCCATAAAGTCTGCTGCTGTACCACCAGAACTTGACACTTGATCCCAAGTAGTGTCAAACAATTTATGCATTTCGTCGGCTTCAAATAATTTTCCTTGTTCAACGAATTTTTTCTGTAGAGATTCTCTGAAAACTCCTTGAAGCTCTCTTCCAGATGCACCACCAGCTTCTCTTAATTCGTAATTACCTCCGAAGAAACCTTCAGACAGAGCAGTTTTAGCTGCGGCGTGATCACCGCCAAAGAATGTATCAATTAGAACTCTAGCAGAACCTTTTTTGCTTTTGAGATCTTGTCTGGCTGTATCAAATATACCTCCTTTGCCAAACGTAGACGCGTCTTGTCTAAAATAGCCTGTCCTATTACCAAAGTCTACCTTTCCTCCACGCATCATTGCTGCGATTGCATTAAGAGCTTCACGGTCGATCTCCATTCCAGCTTCTTGCTTGCGCTTTTTAAGCATCTTTATGGCTTCATCCATCATCGCCGTTTCAGCGGTTCGACCCTGAGTTGATCTTCCTTGTGATTGCCACTCTCTTCTAACACTTCCCATCAATGGCTCTAATGCCATAAGCTGGTCTTGGATTTGATACCATCTCTTGTCTCCTTCTCCATAAGTCTCCATATTATCCGCAAGCCAAGAGAGTCCTCCAGCATCTTCTACCACATTTTTTAATCTTGAACCCCCTCTCCCCATCAATTCCATTCTTTCTTTTGATTTCACTCTTTTTTGGTATTCTTCAACATTCTGACCGACAAATTGTCTAGCGTTTTCGATACCTTCTGCCGTTCTTAATCTTTCAGGCATCTTTTGTATTAGCTTGTTATAAAGAGCGGCTTGTTCTCCTAGATTTTTAAGCTCTGCTGCCGCAACTTCATTCTGTTCTCTTAGTCTTCTGTCATGCTCCTCTTGGAATAAAGCTTTTAACCCTGTTAGGAAATCATTGTTTGCTTTGGTAATAGCGGCGCTCATTTCGTCAATTTCAGTTTTTGTTTCTCCTGATAATGCTCCACTAGCTTTCACGCCTTCTCTCTGTATCGCTCTTTTTTCTTCTGCTAATCTCTTGGTTTCTTCACTAGCACCTCCTGCCAAAGCACCGGTCATATCTATACCATAAGCCGCTCCGAAATTTTTTGCGTCTCGATCAAGTATGTCTATACCTTCTTGACCCATTAGACCACCTCTAAGAGCCTCGGCTGCGGCTCTTTGAAGCTCTGGTCTTAAAGTATGTATAGTGCCTTCACTAAAGGCTTTCATAATTGCGGCAACGTTTTGAGTTGATGCTTCCTTTTCTTCGGCTGTACCATACATCATATCATCTAGCATTTGTCGGAAGGTTTTATCCCTCTGTTGTGATTTTGCTAGATCTCTATTAATAGCAACGAGTCTTTGCTGAACGTTTTCATAGTCCTTCAAAACTCCTTGTAGAGTTTGGTACTGTTTTGTTAGCTTGTCATGCTCTACAAGCTGTTTATTAATACCTGAAGCTAAAGCTTCTTGCTCAGTTAGCACGCTTGGGTCAACACCCATTTTAGAAAAATCTTCATTGCTTTCTCTTAGTTGGGCAGACACTGTTTTAAATGCAGCGGCGACGGAATCAACATCCGTTGGCAAATCACCTAAAGCGCCCATTCCGCTTACTTGACCACCAACACCAGAAAGCGCAACCCTTTGTCTTGCAGAGAAGTTTGCTTGAACTTCTTCGTTGGTTATCCCTTTCAAACGACCCGAAGTTCCAGCAATGTTATCTAAATATTCTTGTTCTATACTTTGTCTTTTGCCCAGCAAGTCTTTTTGTTGTTGAATATATTTCTGCTCAAGGCTTCTTCTTGCTTCATACATTGAAGCAAGTCTTTTTGTTTGATTGTCAACTAATTGAGCAGCTTTCTTGTATGTTTCATAAGCTTCATCTGCACCCTTTTTAAATTCCGCAGCTAGTTTTTCTCTGTTTCCTTCGATATCAGCAAGGTCTTCGTCGGACAAACCGCTAAACACACCCTCTAAATGCTTCTTAAGCCAATCAGACATTTCCTCGCCGCCTTCAACACGGGTTTGGCCTTCTAGCTGCTTCATTATTACATCTTGAATTCTATCAGGGCTAAGATTATCTCTTGTAGAAGCTACTGTAAGAGCTTGTCCTATATTTCTGTCTAGAAATGCAAAGTCTTTTGCTTGTTGAGCAGTAGATGATAATCCAGTATCGCCTTCTCCGGCAAGATTTCCAAGCTTATCAATTGTAGTTTCAAGTCTATTGATAGACTCTTCGTCTCTACTTCCAGTTTGTATTAATTGCTCAACGCCACCACCAATCCTAGCAGCGCCAGCCGGATTAGTAATTGAACCTTGAAGAACGTCAATCTGAGACATTCTGTTTTCCATTTCTGACAAAACGGTTGATATACCTCGCAACTTTTCAAGTTCTTTTCTAGCTCTTTCTTGAGCTGCTGCATATTCCTCCATCTTTTTCTGAGAATCTACTCTTGCTTGAATTGAGTCTCGAATAGCTTGAATATCGTCTTTTGTGTAAATCGTATGTTCATGAATAATCGGCAAAGCATCTGCCATTTCACGATCAAATTGTTCAACGCTCTTAGCATTATCTGCTGTAGCTTGCGTTAATGTTTTAATAGACTTTCTTGCTGCGGCCTGTTCTTTTATCCCACCGCCTTCACTCATCAACGCTTGCTCGTTTGACATTATTTCAAACTGTTGTATAGTAGATGCTAGAGCAGAACTACTGCTTATTAACCCCTTCTCAAAATCTTCCATTGTTGAGGTTATATTGTCAAAAGCTGCGGTAAATTTAGCTGCTGAAATTGCCTCTTCTGCGTTTTTCCAAGCTTTTACAGCGCCCCAAATTCCACCAATCAAAGCGCCAACAGCAGCACCCCAAGGGCCAAGGAACATACCAATAGCCGCACCGGTAGCAGCGCCTGATAAAGCACCCCCAGCAGCAGCTTTCGTTTTCAAGCCTGTTTCGCCACTACCAAACATTCCACGATAACCAGCTCCACCGCCAGTATCTTTGATTTCTTGCATGGCACTATCAGAAATCGCATCTCCAAGTTTACCTACAGCATAAGTGGCTACAAATCCTGCTACATTAAGAGCTTTAAACATCTGAGCCGCTTTAGCGGTTCTGCTTGCTAATTTAAGTGTTGCTTTACTACCAGCTTTACCGGCTTTGGCTGCGGCCTTAGCTGCATCAGCAGTCTTTCTGGCTGCATTTGCAGATTTTGTAAGTCCCCCAAGTCTTCCACCAGCAGCTTTTCTAGCTGCTGACCCCTTTGGTAATGCTTCAAATGCTTTTCTAGCATCTGCTAATTTTGCTGCTTTACCTCTAGCTACACCTGCAAGCTGTCTTGCGTTTTGCATTGGAGCAAGCGCTCTTTGTGTTAGCTTGGTAGTCGCGGTTGCATATTTAGTTTGTTTAGTAGCAAATAAACCAAAGCTTTTGTTGCTTACATTTTTACCAATGTTACCAATTGTACCGCCAGCTTTTCCTGTAACCTTTCCAATAAGACCTTTACCACCCTTGAACCTACCACCAAACATAGTGACAGCATCACCCGCTGTTGAAAGCAAGCTACTAAAACCCTCAACGCCTTTTTCAGCAGCAGCGGTGGCCATAACCGCATTAAACGCAGATATAATACTTAGAGAATTAGTTAACAGGCTAATAAACCCATCGAGCTTATCGTTTTGTATACCAAGTGTTGAGGTAACTGCACTTACACTAGCTCCATACATCTGTGTTTGAAGATATGCATAAAACCCAGATTCGCCTGCTTTATAAAGACCTTTGGTTGCTTCTACAGTACCTTTTCTAAAGTTTTGCAAGAAGGCTAGGTTCATCATAGCGCCCATACCACCACCAGCACCAACACCACCGCCACCAGCGAATCTACTAACGGTTCCACCGCCAGCGTACTTATTCATTTTGCGGAGTTTGCCATAACCCATAGATTGGGCAGACTTTTTATTAACAACAAATTCGCCGGGAGTAAGAAGGGAGGGGACTAAACCTCCAGAAGCTCTTTCGAGGGGCTTCGCTGTTGCTGCCTTCTGCCTATCTCGTTTTAGTCGCATTGCTCTATCATGAACCCAACCTTTGTAGTCCCCTGCGGCAGGCCCGGTTTTTGGATAGCTTGCTGATCCCGGTTTCTGTAATTCCATCTCTGCCCATGCATTGATCTTTTTGGCTAAATTGCCCGTTGCTGGGCCATCTTTTTCTTTAACAGCCAACCCTTGTCGAACCAAAGAAGCCCCGAAATTACTAGCCCTAAAAGGCAGTCTGCCGTACTTCATTTTCGATGGCGCAAAAGCATCGCCTTCATCAAACATAGCTTTTATTTGTTTTGCGCTTTTACCTTTTATATACTTATCCATTGCTGTGGTAGCGTAATTACCAAGCATTCTTTCTTTTAGGGTTCCTTTTTTCTTAGCTTTTGCACTGCCTTTTTCATAAGCGTCATAACCCAATAGCCTACTGCTACTATTTTGCCAGCGTCTTCTTGGTACAAAGTCAACATTTAAACTATCACCATCGGTAGTGCTTTTATATTTAAGTTGTGCTGCGGCCATGTTTTTGGCTCTTCCACCACTTTGGTATTTATTAACACCATTAAGTCGTGAGCCAAAAGCTTGTGCTGCTGATTTACGCAGTACAAATTCTCCCGGTTCTAGCATCGCTGGAACGGTATCCCCATTGCCTGTGCCGGGAACCCAGCCACCCCTGCTAAACCTTCTTACACGACCACCTCTATTACCCCTAAACACATCTGAAGCATCACCGGAGGCAGTTCCAAGAGCTTTATTCAAACCACCAAGACCGCCACCCATCATTTTTCCACCAGCCCAAGCAGCAGCTCTAGCGGCAACAAAAGCTCCAAGAATAGGAAGAACGGGAGCGAGGGCTTTTCCTATTTTGGTAATAGCATCTGCAAGTTTAAGAGCTAAGCTAGCAATGGTTTGGAAAGCGTCAGACTGAACCATTGTCCGAAACATCTCTTTGACATTTTCGGTAACTTTTTGCATTTGCACAGCGAGAGATTGTTGGGCTGTGGCGGCATCTTTAGCGAGACTATCAGAACCTTCTAGCTGAGCATTTAAGGCTGCTTGAGAAGTTCCAAATTCTTGAATAAGAGGGATAACTTTAGAAACCTGACGGAAACCACCAAGCTGTTCCACGATTGTGGAGAACCGAAGGTCTTGAGGACTAATGCCTTTCAAAGCATTACTAAGTCTCTTAACAGCTTCATACGGGCCGACAAACTTACCATTAAGGTCTGTCAGTTCAATACCAAACTGACGCAAGAATTTAATAGTGGTAGGTCTTTGTAATCTGGTAAAGATAGTTCTAAAACCAGTAGCAATAGTTTCTGCCGTTTCACGAGTAGTAGCACGAACAGATGTGAATAAAGCTATAAGCTCTTCGACTTCACCACCGGCAGCTTTGAACGCACCACCAGCACGTTTAATAGCAACACCAATATCAGACGCTTCAACAGCAAAGTTGGCAGCAACCGTGTTAATCTTACTAAGCAAACCCTCTAGTCTACTTGCCTCAATACCAAACTGCCTCATTGCAGCAACAGCAGTTTCCGCAGTATCAGCAATGTTATCAAACGTAGGAGCAAGCTCTGTTTTAGCAAGAGCAGACATAGCAAGCTGCGTGTCTTTAACAGAGAGACCAGTTTGTTTAAGAATAAGACCTATTTTAACCAGCGAGGACGAAGAAACACCAAGAGAAGTCGCAAGCTGAGTAACGGTATTTTGAAGCCCTTTTAATTGCTTCATGGTCTGACCACTAACTTGAGCGATCTTAATCATTTCACGCTCAAATTGAATTGCGTCTTTAACGCCTTGTTCTAAGGTGTTGGTAAAAGCAGTGAACACCCTTCTAGCAAGATCGTACCTAAGAACATTCTTCAATGCAGATCCGAAAGCTTTCCCCATTTTGTCAGTAGCGGAAGTAGCGGCTTTTGCTTCCTGCTCGACTTTTTTTGTAGCACTTGCTATTTTGCCCAAGTCTTTAACGGCTTGAGTACCCTTTTTAACTTCAACGTCAACAGACGCACCCTTCAACTGGCCTTGTATTTGATTAAAGACCTGCTTTACGTTTTTGGGTGCTTGTAAATGTAGTTGTGCTGTTAATGAAAACTTTTCGGCCATTTGGATTCCCTAAAAAAAATGGGCGTACCGGTAGCTATAGCTATCGACACACCCACTTTCCATTTTTACTATTCGGTTTGCGCTTTAGGCTGAGTCTTTTTAGGTCGTCCTCTTTTTGCCGGAGCTTTTTCAGCTTTTGGGGCTTCTTCAGTCTCTGGCTCTTCTTCCTCTTCGGTTTCGGCTTCGTCTGTAGGAACAGGAATAGGTTTTCCTGAATCATCTAAAAATGGAGCAAACTCTTCAGAGTAATCGCCTTCTTCGCTAACTTCATTTCCATCTCTGTCAACGTAGTAGGTTTCCCCATCTTCTTTATAGGCAATAAATCTGCCAGTTTCGTCGATTAGCCTTTCATTTCCTTCTTCGTCGATGTCAATTAAGTGGCCTTCTTTGTTAACCAATCTTAATTCTTCATCGCTAAATTTATATGATTTCAAGAACTTGTTTTCTGGAAGCCCCTGTTCATAATCTGGATCTAGCCCATAAAGCTTTTCAGCTAACTGGCTAGCGGCTTGAACCACATATGGTTCTGTTGCTCTCGCTTCGTAGTCATCCTTTGACTTAAAAAGCTTTTCGCCTTTTTCATTTAAAAGACAGGTGTAGACCAAATGAGAGAATCGCTCATTGTCTGCCTGTCCTTCTGCGGTGTTGCTGTCCATTGAGCTTCTCTCGGCAATTAAAGCTCTAAACTCAACGCGCTGCCTTCTCATTTCAATGGCTATTTCTCTAGCTTCAGCAAGAGAGATACCACCTTTACTCAAGGCTTTTTCACCATCGTTGATTTTTTCTAGTATGCTAACATACTGTGCTTCTTTGGCTTCATTCCATACGCCTTGCTCTTCCATTACATGGGCGAGCTTTTGTCTCAAAATGGCTCCTGATTGCAAAGCTTCTCTAAAAGCTTTGTTGTATGCTAATTGAGCAGACTTGTTTTCTTCTGAAGCGGGTAGCTTAAAATAAACAATCTTTTGCTTTCCTTCAGAATCAGTAGACTCAATCTTTATTCTCTTCTGTTTCGCCATTATCCTGTACTCCTTCTTCTTGATTAAATGTTTTAACTGGCAAAGTTATTTGGTATCTAAGCCAGTTTATATCGTAGTTAGCAAATTCTGCTTCTAGATTTCTGGCTTGGTTATTACCTCTATCAAGTATTTCCGACCTTACTTCGTCATATATCTCTTTGAGATGTTCTTGTTCTGGGGTTAGTGGCTCTGAGCTTTCATGACCCCATAAAAATCCAAACCCTTTTTCTAAAGTGCTTAATGCACCGATCATAGTAGTTTGTATTTTCTTTTTTGATATCTTCAGAAGTCTTTCTTTAGATACCTCTTTATATTTTGCCGATTTATCGGATTTGTATTTTTCCGATTTTCTTACTAACTCGGCGTATGATTCTTCCATGTCTCTCTCCTGTTATCCAAGCTTACTGTTGGCTTCGTTCATTGCTCTTATTTGTACGTCTTTAAATTTGTGATAATCAACTGGTTTTTTAGATTTTTCCACTTGGTCTAATCTATTTTCCATTACCATTTTTGTTACTGGGTCATTTAGATTGTTTATCTCTGCAATCTCTTCTTTACTTTGGGCTACAATAAATACTTCATCTGCATTTGGATGTTTTTCATCAAGCCCATCTAACCTAAATTTATTTTGCTCTCTTTCTCTTTCTCTTTGCTGTTTTACCAACCATCCATCAATAGCATCATCATCTTTTATTACGCTATCTTGAGGAGGTTCGTGCGCTTCTCCAATATTGTCGTAAAGCCTACTCCAGCTAGTTAATTGATCTTGTTGGGGGGTTAATTCAAAAGCGTTTACTTGAAAAGCTTTTAGTGGATCTTTATCTGAATTAGCCCAAATACTCCTCCAAGGTTCAGTTCTAGCAATTTCTCTGTATTGATCAGTTTCTATTTGATCTATGTCTGCTTTTAACTGTAAAATTTTTGTTACGCTAAGTTCATCAAACTCGTAAGGCGTGCCATCTTCGTAGGTTGTTGTGTTTTCTATAACCCAATTTAACCTAGAATATGTTGCTATTCCCTCACAATCCAAATGATCGTTTTGATGCTTTTTTTCAAACAGTTTTATCTGTTTCTTTTCCGCATCTCTTATTTGCACCCTTATACCTTCTCTAACCGATGGTCTTAAGAAGTGTTCATAAAGATTTAACTTCAGATCTTCTATTGACTTTTTGTTTTTGTCTAAAAGGGTTTCTTGTTCCTCAGACCAAACCTCTTGTTCAAGCATTAGTTCAAGCATTTCTTTTCTTGTGAAAACACCAGAAAACAATGCCTCTTCGTATGATTTTCTAAAAACCTCTTGAGCAGATAAATTTTGCTTTATTGTCAATGGGTTAATATGTAAAACCAAATCACCAATGGTTATTACGGTTGATCCGAAAAGAATCTTCGATAAAAGAA